>OWIW01001847.1_pt1 | contig 10440 bp, 10 predicted proteins | sample 2433821 | NCBI WGS metagenome assembly OWIW01 (sample SAMN05065751, study PRJEB22554) | human gut metagenome | biome: ENVO:2100002; feature: ENVO:00000062; material: ENVO:00002003 | host: Homo sapiens | place: USA | reverse complement strand
TTCTACTATATTTATTTACCAAATAGAAAAAAACATGGAATCACAGAAACCTAAGATCGCGATGTATGTGAAACGTCCTTTCGGTGAAAAGTTAAACGCTTCTTTTGATTTTCTAAAAGAGAATTGGAAATTGTTGTTGAAGTTTACTACTTATCTGTTGTTGCCTCTTTGCCTCATTCAGGCGTTGAGCCTGAACGGATTAATGAGCGGGGCATTGTCGATATCCGCTATCGCAAGTAGTACGGCAATGGCTGCGTCTTCTTCTTCGCTCATTGCTTTCGGCTCTTATTATGGATTATATATGTTCCTTTATCTGATTGGAATAATCCTCCTGACATCGTTGGTCTATGGGCTGATCCGGACATATAATGAACGCGAAGAACGCTTGCAGGGAGTAACTTTGGGTATGCTGAAACCTCGGTTGTTCCGTAATATAAAAAGACTGCTACTGATGACAGGTGCTTGTATATTACTGGTACTGTTTGTTGGTATTTTTGTAGGTCTTCTGGTTGCTTTGACGCCTTTCACATTGTTTCTGACTATTCCGTTTATCATAGCTTTCTCCGTACCGCTTGCTCTGTTGGCGCCCATTTATTTGTTTGAGGATATCACTTTAATGGAGGCTTTCAAGAAAACTTTCCGGTTGGGATTTGCTACTTGGGGAGGTGTCTTTCTAGTTTCATTGTTAATGGGAATTATAGCTAACGTCCTGCAAGGAGTAACGATGATGCCTTGGTATATTGCTACTGTCGTGAAGTACTTTTTTGCAATGAGTGATGTCGGTGGAAGCGGTGAGGTTACTGTATCGGCAGGATATAGTTTCTTCCTCTACTTAATGGCGATTATTCAGACATTCGGCGCTTACCTGGCAATGATTTTCACCTTTGTCGGCATGGCTTATCAATACGGGCACGCCTCGGAAGTGGTGGACAGCATTACGGTGGAAACTGATATTGATAATTTTGATAAACTCTAAAAACAGGTTCAGGTAGATGATGACTTCCCCAGCTGATACATTGGTTTGTGATTCTGCACAGCTTGCGGCTTTCCGGTCCGATGCTGCGTATGATTATAATCGTGAGCTGATAACTCCGGAAATTAATATTTTCGAGTGGATTCGCGGTCAGTTCGGGGAGTTGTTGGGTAAAATATTCGGTAGCCGTTTTGCGGAGGAGTATTCCGGGCTTATCATGATTTGCCTGGCCATTCTTCTTTTGCTTCTGATTGTTTGGTTTGTTTACAAAAAACGTCCCGAACTGTTCATGCGTTCGCATAAAAATTCACTTCCGTATACTGTTGAGGAAGATACCATTTATGGCGTTGATTTTCCGAAAGGCATTGATGAAGCACTGTCCCGTCGGGATTACAGGGAAGCGATACGTTTGCTCTATTTGCAGACACTGAAACAGTTGAGCGACGCCGAACGTATTGACTGGCAGCTTTATAAGACACCTACGCAATATATCTATGAAGTGCGGCTGCCGGCTTTCCGGCAAATGACCAACCACTTCCTGCGGGTACGTTACGGTAACTTCGAAGCGACGGAAGAACTTTTCCGTGAGATGCAGGCATTGCAGGAAGAAATAGAGAAAGGAGGCGCTGTATGAAAGGAAGCCACTGGTTTATCATTTTCATTGTAGCCTTTTTGGTCATAATGTTCGCTGTGGAATATCACCTGCCGAAGAAGTTTGTGTGGACACCTACTTTCGGTCATTATGATGACCAGCCTTTCGGATGTGCGGTGTTCGATAGCCTGTTGTCTGCTTCTTTGCCCAATGGATACACATTGTCGAAAAAGACATTCTATCAGTTGGAGGAGGAAGACACGTTGCATAGCCGGGGAATACTGGCAGTTGCCCATGACATGGCATTGACGGACATTGATGTGAAGTCTCTCCTGAAAATGGCGGAACGGGGAAATAAGGTTATGCTGGCGAGCACTATGTTCAGCCGGTACTTGAAGGATACATTGAACTTTGAATCTTATCGTTTTTATTTCAGTCCGTTGGCTCTCAAGAAATATGCCACTTCGTTGTTGGCAAAAGATAGTTTATGCTGGGTGGGAGATTCGGCAATCTATTCCCCGCGAACGTTCTATTTCTACCCTCAGCTTTGTTCCTCTTATTTCTGGGGCGATTCGTTGCCGGGAAAAGAGTTGGCGAGGAAAGCGCTTCATGTGAATGAGTATCGGTATGAGGTAGAAGTCGATTCCGTATCTACGGAATCGGAGCAGGACACACTTCGTTATGTTCCTGTAGCTATGACCTGTCCGGTTGGGAAAGGGGAGGTGATTCTTGTCTCCACTCCTTTGATTTTTACCAATTATGGTATACTCGACGGGAATAATTCGGTTTACATATTCCGCTTGTTATCTCAAATGGGCGAGTTTCCTGTTGTCCGTACCGAAGGATATGTCAAAGAGACGGCGGAAACGCAGCAGTCTCCTTTCCGTTACCTTCTTTCCCGGCAACCGCTTCGCTGGGCGTTGTATCTGACGATGATTGCCATACTGCTGTTTATGATATTTACGGCACGGAGACGGCAACGTGTAATACCGGTTATCCGCGAACCGGAAAACAAATCCCTCGAGTTTACCGAACTGATAGGGACTCTGTATTATCAGAAGAAAGATCATGCAGACTTGGTCCATAAGAAGTTTATCTACTTTGCGGAAGAATTGAGAAGAGAGATTCAGGTGGATATAGAGGAAGTGGCGGACGATGAACGCTCTTTCCGCCGGATTGCGCAGAAGACGGGAATGGATGCGGAGGAAATCGGTACGTTTGTCCGCGAAGTCCGCCCGGTGATTTACGGCGGCCGCGTCATTTCTGCGGAACAGATGAAACTGTATATAGATAAAATGAGTGAAATAATCAATCATATATAAAGAAGAAACTTATGGAAGCGAACACTGAACAACGGATAGATTTAACTCTCTTTTCCGAGAAGATACAAGGACTGAAAGAACGGATTGTCTCCGTCATAGTCGGTCAGGAACAAACGGTGGACTTGGTGCTGACGGCTATTCTGGCAAACGGTCATGTGCTGATAGAAGGTGTGCCGGGAGTAGCGAAAACGTTGCTGGCCCGTCTCACGGCCCGGTTGATTGATGCAGACTTCAGCCGCATCCAGTTTACCCCGGATTTAATGCCGAGCGATGTGTTGGGAACGACCGTATTCAACATGAAGACGAATGAGTTTGATTTTCATAAGGGGCCGATATTTGCGGATATTGTATTGGTGGATGAGATAAACCGTGCTCCTGCCAAAACGCAGTCGGCCTTGTTTGAAGTAATGGAAGAACGTCAGATAAGTATTGACGGGACGACACACCGAATGGGAGAACTCTATACGATTTTGGCTACCCAGAATCCGGTGGAACAGGAAGGGACTTACAAACTTCCCGAAGCGCAGCTCGACCGCTTCCTGATGAAGATTACTATGGATTATCCCTCATTGGATGAAGAAGTGAATATTCTGGAACGTCATCACTCCAATGCCGCCTTGGTGAAACTTGATGATATCACACCTGCTCTTACGAAGGAAGAGTTGTTGACGCTCCGTGCTTTTATGAAGAATGTGTTTGTTGACCGCACGTTGCTTCAGTACATCGCCCTGATTGTGCAGCAGACACGTACCAGCAAAGCTGTGTATCTGGGAGCTTCTCCACGTGCGTCCGTTGCTATGATGCAGGCGTCCAAAGCCTATGCTCTCTTGCAGGGACGTGATTTTGTGACACCGGAAGATATTAAGTTTGTGGCTCCGTATGTGCTTCAACATCGTCTGATTCTGACTGCCGAAGCGGAAATGGAAGGCTATTCTCCGGTGAAGGTGACGCAGCGTTTGATTGACAAGGTTGAGGTTCCGAAATAGATAATGCATGATAGTCCAACTGTCATGTTCCGATTACGGTCTTTAGTTTTTAACTCTTAATTTTTAGCAGACAAGTTGTATTTAACGAATCGTTTCTATATTGTCTTTGTGTTGGTTATCCTGTTTCTGGGTAGCGGATATGCGTTTGCTCCGTTGTTTGTTGTCGGGCAGTGGGCGCTTGTGGCTTTGATTGCGTTAGTGTCGGCGGACGGATTTCTACTTTATCGTACCAACGCGATTCAGGCAGAACGTCACTGTGCCGACCGTTTCTCCAATGGCGATGAAAACGAAGTGGCTATCCGTGTGGAAAATAGTTATCCGCGTCCCGTCTCTTTGGAGATTATCGACGAGATTCCTTTTATCTTCCAACAGCGGAATATCAATTTCCGGATACAGCTTCAGGCAAATGAAGGGAAAACGATTAGTTATCGTCTCCGCCCTACGCAGCGGGGTGTTTACTCTTTCGGGCGGATCAGGGTGTTTGTAACCGGTCGGATCGGATTGATTTCCCGGCGTTATACTTGTGGGGAGCCGTTGGATATCAAGGTATATCCTTCTTATCTGATGTTGCACCAATATGAGTTGCTGGCTATGAGCGACAATCTGACCGAATTGGGGATAAAGCGTATTCGCAGAGTGGGGCATCATACGGAATTCGAACAGATAAAGGAATACGTCAAAGGGGATGATTACCGGACGATAAACTGGAAGGCAAGTGCCCGCCGGTATGAGCTAATGGTGAATGTTTATCAGGATGAACGTTCCCAACAAATTTATAATGTGATTGATAAGGGGCGCATTATGCAGCAAGCTTTTCGCGGTATGACGTTACTCGATTATGCAGTCAATGCATCGTTGGTGCTTTCGTATGTTGCGATGAGAAAGGATGATAAAACCGGCCTGGTAACTTTCGATGAACATTTCGACACCTTTGTGCCGGCTTCCAAGCAACCCGGACATGTGCAGACATTGCTCGAAAATCTTTATAGCCAGCAGACTACTTTTGGCGAAACGGATTTCTCCGCTCTTTGTGTTCATCTGAACAAGCATGTCAGCAAGCGCAGTCTTTTGGTGCTATATACTAATTTCTCCAGTATGGGGAGCATGAACCGTCAGTTGGCTTATTTGAAACAACTGAATCGTCAGCACCGTCTTCTTGTGGTCTTTTTCGAAGATGCCGATTTGAAAGAATATATCGCCAACCCTGCCAGGGATACGGAAGGCTACTATCGCCATGTCATAGCGGAGAAGTTTGCTTTTGAAAAACGGTTGATTGTTTCCACCTTGAAGCAGAATGGAATCTATTCTTTATTGACCACGCCGGAGAATCTTTCGATTGATGTGATTAATAAGTACTTGGAGATGAAGTCACGGCAATTGCTATAGCTTTCTGTGTTTCTACAAAGAAGAAGATAGCCATTCCTATTAAGATAACTCCGAGTATTCCATAAAAGAGTCGTGCCCGGTTGCGCCCTACGTTCCGGACAATGGTTTGTGCATTGCGGGTGGTAAAGAACCAGTTCCAGTTGAGCAATGACGCCAGCAGGGAGATGATCCCTGCCAGTGCAAAAATTCCTTGTACGATATATTGTCCGGTCATAGTTTGATGACTCTGCTTCCGTCCTCCAGTTCTTCAATCGTAACTTTTACGGCATCGCCTGGCAGCAGTTCTTCTACAAGTTCCGGCCATTCGATGAAGCAAAGAGCACCGCTGTAAAAATAATCTTCGTAGCCCATGTCGTACACTTCACTCAGTTTCTTGATGCGGTAAAAGTCAAAGTGATAGATCAATTCCCCGGTTTCGTCCGAACGGTATTCATTGACAATAGCGAACGTGGGAGAGCTGATGACATCCGTAACACCGAGTTCTTCACAAAGGGCTTTGACGAATGTAGTCTTACCGGCTCCCATTTTTCCGTATAGTGCGAATACAGTGCTGTCGCCCATAGCAGCGATAAATTCACGGGCTGCTTCGTGGATACTTTCTAATGATTGAATCTTGATTTCCATATATTAATCTGTTATTATGACTGTTTTTTGAAACAACTCTTTCCAATTTTGCAAACGGCATAAATCAGAATGGAGAAGAATATGATTGAAGCTCCCGAAGGGACTTTCCAATGGTAGGAGATGAACAATCCGCCCAGACATCCCAGAAAACCGATGCCGATAGACAACCAGATGATTTTCTTGAAGCTGTAAGTGAACAGGTTGGCGGTCATTTGCGGGATGGTGAGCAGCGAGATGGCCAGCACGATACCTACCATACGAAGGCAGGCAACGATGGTCAGCGCAATAAACATCATCAGCAGATATTCGAATATCTCTACCGGGATCTTTTGCGAACGGGCAAACTCCCGGTCGAAAGCGATATATACGATTGGACGGATGAACAGATAGAAAAATCCGGTTAACAGCAGAGCCAATATGCCGAGCATCCAGAGGTCAGTCTGATTGATTGTCAGGATGTTCCCGAATAGATAGGCGGACAGGTCGGGGGCAAAGCCGGGTGACAGGAAACTGAACATGATGCCTAATGCCATTCCTAACGTCCAGAATACGGCAATGGCAGAATCTTCGCGCATATCTTTACGTCTGCTGAGCCACTCTACACCAAAGGCGGAAAGCACGGAGAAGACGGCTGCCGACAATATCGGGGAAATTCCGGCAAACAGTCCCAATCCTATTCCTCCGAAAGAGGCGTGAGTGATCCCTCCACTGATAAACACCAGTCGGCGGGTAACAATATAGGTGCCGATTATCCCGCAGGCAATGCTTGCCAGCAGGCTCCCCAACAAGGCGTGCTGAAAGAATGTATATTGTAATAGGTTCATATTCTTCTTTCTCCGATAATCAGAAATACTTCGTCTTTGAGATTATCCGGCAACTCGATACCACGAAGTTGAAGACTACGTATCCAGCCGGCAACTTCGTCGTCTTTTGTGGTATATAACACATCACGGAACTGCTCTGTTTCTTCTTCCGTATACATATTGCCTTCACGACCGATGAACTGGTCCAGTTCTTCATCATCGTAATACTCTATTTTCTTACTGACGGCAGCCAGCAGGCTATCCCGTTCGCATACTTCGTGTTGGCCGCAGCATTCTGCATCCACTTCCTTCACTTCCGGCATACGGTCCAGTTCGCCTCTTTCTATCTTCTGTTGTAGTCTTTTGTTGCGGATATACCCGGCAATCAGCGCAATGATACCCAGCAATATCAGACTTATAATGAGTATCCACATAGTTATATCAAATCAATTTTCGGCAAAGTTACTTATTTATTTGTATTCTATTATAGTTGCTATCTATTTCTTTCGTACTTTTGTACGTTGCTAACTTAAATATAATAAGTAATGAAGCGAAAGAGTCTATTGTTCGTTTGGAGTTACGTATTTATCTTATCTACTATCTTTATTTCTTGTAAAGATACGGATAATAGTGTGTTTGGAGATGATTTTGATTTTCCGGCACTAACGGATGCAAATACGATTCGTTTTACAGTGAATGTTACAGGAGATTGGCGCCAATTGAACATTGTTGCAGACGGTGGACGAATGGTAATAGACTGGGGAAACGGTCGAATGCAGAAAGTTGAAGATCCTTCTTCGATGGCTGGCGGAGTGACATATAGATATGGTAATAAAGGATCGTATAACGTAAGAATCTGGGCTGAAGAACTACAACTTATTGATATAAGCGGTCTGTTGATTTCTATAAGTGATTTGCATTTGGGGAATATGCCGGGAATGAAATCTTTGGTTCTGAATAGTATTACCGATACCCGTGAATTGAATTTGAATACTTTTTGTCCTAATGTAGAAAGTATTAATATCGGTAGTTTCGCAGATTTGGAACATTTGGAGGTTGAGCATTGTTCCCGATTACGGAATATACAAATTTATTCTAATCCTAAATTAACTTCAATGGAGCTTGGCAATCATCCGGAAGTGGAAGAATTGTATTGTTCTTATAATGGTTTCTCCTCCTTTTCATTAAAAGGTTTACCCAAATTGCGTTCTGTGGATCTGGGATATAATAGTGCATTGGCGAGTCTGGAGCTAGATGAGAATAATGGGATTAATGCATTACTGATAAGTGGGTGTGCTTTTCAGTCGGTTGACGATGTCTTGGAGTGTTGCCCTTCTCTGAATGAGTTAAGTTGTTCCGGTAACAGATTGACGGAACTTGATTTGACTAAGCATTTATCTATAAGGGAACTACATTGTGACCATAATCGGTTAACCCGTTTATTAGTTCCGGAAGGACAATATTTCGGACATCTCTATTGTCATTCCAACCAACTGGGTGAGGCTGCCTTGAAGACTTTGTTTGTTTCTTTAGGACAAGTTCCGAAACCGACTCCTGAATATCCGAGACCTCCTCAATGCCGGATCTCTTATAGTGATAACCCTGGAAATAAGGAGTCTTTAAAAGAAATACTGAAAGAGAAAAATTGGATAGTTGATGAGGAATAAGATAGTAAAAAGGCGACTTCTTATGAATGAGAAACTACTGATCGTGTGAATATTTGTTTGTCGATATTGCGTATATACCTTTAAATCTTGAATATAATGAAAGAGAAAGTCTTGTTAATTTTCTTTTTGTGTAATGTTGCATTATTTGTATCAGCTCAGTCTCACATGGAAAAAGGATTGCAAAGTATTAGCCGTTCTTCTACTGAAGCTATTATTAATTTTTTAGCAGGTGACGAGTTGCAGGGACGCGAAGCCGGATTCCATGGCTCGCGTGTAGCTTCGGAATATATTGTTTCTTTGTTGCAATGGATAGGAGTGCAGCCTCTGAATGAAAGTTATTTCCAGCCTTTTGAAGCCTATCGCAAAGAAAGGCAAAAGAAAGGTCGCCTCGAAGTTCATCCCGATTCTATTGCTAAACTGAAGCAGGAGGTTCATCAAAAGCTTTCCATGAGAAATGTATTAGGCATGATTCCCGGTAAAAATACAAAAGAGTATGTAATCGTAGGCGCTCATTTTGACCATTTGGGCATAGATCCAGCTCTCGACGGAGACCAGATTTATAACGGAGCCGACGATAATGCATCCGGTGTATCCGCTGTATTGCAAATAGTAAGGGCATTTGTTGCCAGTGGAAAGCAGCCGGAAAGAAATGTAATCTTCGCATTTTGGGACGGAGAAGAAAAAGGGTTGCTTGGCTCCAAATATTTTGTGCAAACTTGCCCTTTCATCTCTCGAATCAAAGGCTATCTGAACTTTGATATGATAGGTCGTAATAACAAACCGCAACAGCCTGAACACGTTGTTTATTTTTATACGGCTGCTCATCCGGTTTTTGGAGATTGGTTGAAAGAAGATATCAAGAAGTATGGTTTGCGGTTGTCACCGGATTACCGCGCATGGGATAATCCCGTAGGAGGAAGTGATAACGGTTCATTTGCTAAAGCTGGTATTCCGATCATCTGGTATCATACTGACGGACATCCCGATTATCACCAACCGTCTGATCATGCCGACCGCCTGAATTGGGATAAGATTGTGGAAATCACTAAGGCGTCCTTCCTTAACATGTGGAAAATGTCGAATGAGAGAGAGTTCTGACACAACAAAATGTGTGACTATGCTGAGACATCTGGCTGGAACGATAATACTTATATTGTTTGGTATATCTTGTGCCGAGAAACGTAGTTGGACTGAGGTAACTTTTGAACATGATTCATATATTAAAGTTCCATTGACTATCAATGGTGATGTTCATTGGTATATATTTGACACTGGGGCTGGAGTCTCAACTATTCTTTCTGAATTGGCAGTAAAGTATAATCTTCGAAATGAGAGGGAAGAGGAACTGGCAGAGAAAATAGAGCAAGGAATTAAAAAAAAGGATTCTATCGGGCGTTTTTCCGTTCCAGCGGTGTTGGTGCCTTTTTGTATTGGAGAAAAAGATTTTTCAAAGATAGACTCTAGTAAAGTAACAAATATTTTTGCGGTAGGGGAACTGAAACACTATGGTGTAAGTGGTAAGAATCTCAGTGGGGCAGTTATAGGGCGCACTTTAATAAATCAATATAATTGGTTGTTCAATTTTCGAACAAATAAATTATTAATAGCTGATTACGATGTAGATATCCCGTTATCTTTGGGAGCAAGTTGTTTGGAGATGCGAATAGATTGTGGTGGAAACAATATGTGTGCTGATGTATTGATTAATGATACTATGCCAATGAGGTTTATATTAGACTCAGGCCTGTATTCCCAACCGGTTTCAGTTGGAGATTATAAGCTTATGTGTGATTTGCTTTTACCATTTTCTCCGGAGGATAAACTGAAGAACTATTTATATGAAGATTATTATAATACTTATCCTTTAACAACATCGGGTAAAATACCTGAAATGGAGGAGCATGGCCGGATTTCGACTTCCTTGGATGACTCGGTTTTTCTAATACTTTCTTCTGGAATGAAGTTTAATAATCAGCATCTGACTGGTGTTGGTATGTATAAATTGCCTGATTATTTTCTAAAAGAGGAGATTTATAATGGCTGTCTCTTATACACATCTGACGCTGCCGACGAAGCTAGAAGTGTAG
>OWIW01001845.1_pt1 | contig 10453 bp, 9 predicted proteins | sample 2433821 | NCBI WGS metagenome assembly OWIW01 (sample SAMN05065751, study PRJEB22554) | human gut metagenome | biome: ENVO:2100002; feature: ENVO:00000062; material: ENVO:00002003 | host: Homo sapiens | place: USA | reverse complement strand
TTGACACTCAGTATGACAGGGGCCTTTTTCTCAATTTTGGGCGCTTTCAGGAGTTCCGCCGGGTCCTTGCGGATTCGTCCTTCTTTGAACATGAAATTGAAAAAAGCCTTCATGGATGCCAGTTCCCTGGATATGGTGGTCGTGGCCTTCCCCTCTTTTTCCAAAAAAAGGATATATGAATTCAGACTGGTCTTAGTCACCTTTTCAACTTCTGTTATTCCTTTATCCTCCAGAAAAGACGCCAGCTGCATCAAATCTCTCTGGTAGGAAATTTCCGTGTTCCTGGAGGTCTTTTTCACATCCCTCAGGTAGCTCACAAAGCTTTTTATATCGGACGTCATATCGCTATTTTCCCCTAACCCGTTTCTCACAAAAAGTGGCCCAAAATCGTATGCTGACTATCATTATATCTGCATTTTTCTATAAAATCAAACACATTTTTCCCACTTTGGACCCCATTTTCAGGTGATTAACATAAAACATACAACATGTTGGAAGGGGGTATTTTTGTATGTCAATATGTTGTTAAGCAATGGTAAAAATTTTTTCTCACATAACTCAAAAAAACATAAGATTCCCTGTAATCCTCACGCGTTAAATCAATCATATCACCGTGGGATATACCTCTGTGCTTACGGTTGGCAATAGTACCTTTAAACTCGCCCCACATGGCGGACTCCGGTGTCACCAGCCCGTCGTTTTTACCATCCATGGCCCGGATGATAAGGCAGGGAACTGTTTTTCTCTTCTTCACGTACATCTCTCCTTTTGGAACCCTAGAATAACAGCAGAAGCGTTCCTGCGGTCAGAAGAACCAGACCTGCAAAAGATTTGCGGTCCAGCTTTTCCCCCAGGAATATTCTGGAAAACAGTATGGTCACCAGAATACTGAGCTTATCAATGGGAACCACGATACTGGCAGGCCCGTCCTGCAGGGCCCTGTAATAACACAGCCAGGAAGCTCCTGTTGCAAACCCCGAAATAATGAGGAAAAACCAGCTCTTTGGCGCAATTCTCCCCAGATGCTTCTGCTTTCCCTGAAGGAACACCAGGAGCCAGGCCATTGCCAGCACCACGCAGGTGCGGATGGCTGTTCCCAGGTTGGATTCCACTCCCTGTATTCCAATTTTTCCCAGAATGGCGGTCAAGCTGGCAAATACAGCCGATAAAAGGGCAGCCGCAAGCCATCCGCTGTTCCCCGGCTGCTCCGCCCTTCCCTCCCGCTTTTGAATCATCAGCAGGGTGCCTGTCCCAATCAGGACCATGCACAGAATTTTCATTCCCCCAAGACCCTCTCCCAAAATCAGGGCAGCCAGAAACATGGTCAGGATAGTGCTGGATTTATCAATGGGAGCCACCTTGTTCACATCCCCCAGCTGAAGAGCCCTGAAATAGAACAGCCAGGAAGCCCCTGTGGCCACACCGGACAGTACCAGAAACAGACAGGTTCCGCCGCTTATGGTTCCTATGGAACCGGCCATTCCGGTAAGGAACACCATAATCCACGAAAACACAAGAACCACTGCGGTACGGACCGCGGTAGCCAAATCCGAGTCCGTATCCCTGACGCCGATTTTCGATAGGACGGCAGTCAGGCCGGCGAACACGGCTGAACCGAAAGCAAACAACAGCCAATCCATATTCACTTCCCCCACTTATCCTTTGTGTCCTGTGCTCCGTTATCCAAAAATCCCCCACAGGAAGGGAGAAACGAAAACCTCCAGAAACGCCCCGGCGCCGGTGATGATTAACAGCAGAAGTCCCGGCAGGATATGGAGCTTCTTCTGCATCTGTCCGGACCAGCCTGACAGCACGTACCACACCAGGAGATAGACCAGACCATGGGGCAGGACCGTACATAAAAATGCGGCGATTCCCAAAAGTCCCTTGCGGATGGTCAGCACGGACAGCACCACTGCCAGACTCATCCCCGCATAAAAGGTCAGGAACCCAAACAGCATCTGGCTGCACACCGTGATTCCGACCAGCCAGCCGCCGCAGGTTTCCAACGCTCTCTGCCTGAATACGGTCATAAATTCCCTCACTCCCCTGTTTCCGCCTCCGAAGGAGCCCGCTGCCCCCAGGATACACCCCTGCACCGTAGGACCGCCAAATACCAGCGCGGCTGCCGTACCGCAAAAAATCCCTGACACAAAGCAGAACAACAGCCAGTCCTCATAGGTGAGCGTTCCCAGACGCAGCCTAAACCACCTCATTCCCATGCATCATCCTCCTGTCCCAGTTTACAGGTAAGAAACATATCCGCTGCAGCTTCTCCCCCACTACTGTATGACAGAAATTCATGGTTTATGACTTAGCCCCGCACCATACTGTCCTTCTTATCCTCAGAACGGTATTTTCTGGCATAGGCCATAATGGCGGCAATGGTCTTGCCGTCCGTAATCTTTCCTGTGTATACCATGTCCTCCAGTTCCTCCAGGCTGCATGGAACCACATTGATCACCTCATCCTCGTCCAGATGCTGATGGGATGGTATCAGGTTGTGGGCCACGAATATGTCAATGGCCTCATCGCAGAACGCAACAGTCGTGGTAAGGCTCATAAGATACTCCAGGTTCTCCGGTGACTCCACTCTGTATCCGGTCTCCTCCTCCAGCTCCCGGAACGCGCACTCCACCTTTGGCTCTCCCGGCTCATCCAGCTTGCCTGCCGGAATCTCCAGGGTATAACGGTCCAGAGCATTGCGGTACTGGCGCACCATAAGGATTTTTCCATCGTCAGCAACGGGCAGGACAGCCGCGGCGCCGTCGTGATGGATGAAATCCCACCTTGCCTCATGGCCGTTTGCCAGGACCTTGTCCTCATATATTTTAAGAATGTTTCCCTCATATTTAAGCTGGCGGTCCAGCCGTATAACCGGTATCTGCGTATTCTTTTCTTTATCTTCCATGTCTGTACCTTCCTCTCTGTTATGATTTGATATCATTATCCTATTTCATGCGCCGGGTCTTCTCATAGCAGGCGTCCGCCGCCTTGATGACCGCATTTCTCAGGCCATGCTCCTCCAGAGCAGATACACCTGCGATGGTGGTGCCGCCGGGGGAACACACCTCATCCTTCAACTGCCCCGGATGCTTACCTGTCTCCAGAATCATTTTCGCGCTTCCAAGCACAGTTTGGGCCGCCATGGCATAGGCTGTCTTTCTGGGAAGGCCGTATTTGACCCCGCTGTCAGCCAGCGCCTCAATGAACATGTACACAAAAGCCGGTGAACTGCCGCTGACGCAGCCAACTGCATCCATAAGCCGTTCTTCCACCAGTTCCACCCTTCCGCAGGAGGAAAAGATGTCCCGGATGGTCTCCTTTTCCTCCTCTGTATAGGATGCTTCCCCATAGGACACGCCGGTCATGCCTTCTCCCAGCATGGCAGGTGTGTTGGGCATGGCTCTTACCACCCGCACATTTCCTCCCAGGCGTTCCGTGATATTGGAAATGGAGATGCCGGGCGCCAGGGATACCACCACCTGCTCCGGTGTTACCACATCCCCTATCTCCGAAAACACCGCGTCAAAATACTGGGGCTTTACTGCCAGTATCAGATACTTTACCGCTTCTGCACACTCCCTGTTGGAACAGGCATGGGGCACCTTTGTCCTGACTGTCACTGCCTCCATTTTATCCTGGCGGGCCGCTGAAAATATCATCTCCTCCGGTCCATGTGTCTTGAGAAGCCCGTTTAAAATGGCGTTTCCCATATTGCCCATTCCTATAAAACCAATCTTTACCATCCTCATACCTCCTTGTCATGGACATTCAAACCGCAGCAAAGCCCCGGCAGACTGCCTTCTGCAGTGCGCCGGGGCTCCCGGGCATACCTGATGCATCTTCATTCATCATTCAATATCCCTCAGTATATCACAAAAATCAAAGGTAGCAAAGTAATCCTCAGGAGTTTCTGCCCTGCGGATCATCTCCACCGTGCCGTCCTCCTTTAACAGAAGCTCTGCTGATTTCAGCTTGCCATTATAATTATATCCCATGGCAAATCCGTGGGCGCCCGCATCGTGGATAAACAGAAGGTCTCCCTTTCTGATTTCCGGAAGCATACGGTCAATGGCAAACTTATCATTGTTCTCGCACAGGGAACCTACCACATCATACATGCGGGTGCAGGGCTCATCCTCCCGTCCCATAACAGTGATGTGATGATAAGCGCCGTACATGGCCGGCCGCATCAGATTCACGGCGCAGGCATCCACGCCCACATACTCCTTATAAGTGTGTTTCTCATGGATGGCCTTTGTGACCAGAGCGCCGTAGGGCCCCATCATGAAACGCCCCAGCTCTGTGCACAGAGCCACATCCTCCATGCCGGCCGGAACCAGAATCTCCTCATAGACTCTCCTTACGCCGTCACCGATTGTCAGGATATCATTGGGTTCCTGGTCCGGACGGTAGGGTATCCCGATGCCGCCGGACAGATTGATGAATGCGATATGGACGCCTGTCTCCTCCTTCAGTTTAACAGCCAGCTCAAACAGAATCTTTGCCAGCATGGGGTAATATTCATTGGTCACCGTATTGCTGGCCAGGAACGCATGTATGCCGAAATGCTTTGCGCCCTTTTCCTTCAGAATCTTAAATGCCTGTCCAATCTGCTCTGTGGTCATTCCGTATTTGGAATCTCCGGGATTGTCCATGATGTCATTGCTGATTTTAAACAGGCCGCCCGGATTAAAACGGCAGCTGATGGTCTCCGGAATATGTCCCAAAGTCTCCTCCAGGCACTGTATATGGGTGATGTCGTCCAGGTTGATGATGGCTCCCAGCTTTTTTGCATAAGCAAATTCCTCAGGCGGCGTATCGTTGGAGGAAAACATGATGTCGGGGCCGGAAAAGCCGCATGCCCTGGACATCATAAGCTCTGTCATGGATGAACAGTCCGTGCCGCATCCCATGTCCTTCAGTATATTTAACAGGAATGGATTGGGCGTGGCCTTGACTGCAAAATATTCCTTATATCCCTTGTTCCAGGAAAACGCCTGCTTAAGCCTGGCGGCATTCTCCCTGATTCCCCTCTCATCGTAAATATAAAAGGGCGTGGGGTATGTCTTCTCAATCTCCCTTAATTGTTCCAGTGTTACGAATGGCTTCTTATCCATTATGTATGTGTCTCCTTTCCCTTTTTTGCGCAAAAAGCCTGTCAGGAAGTACAATATGTTCAATTGTACTCCCGGACAGACTTCCTTGTCCAGTGTTTTTATTCGATATTAATGACTCTCATGATATTGGTCTGGGTGGCTGCCTCGTGACGTCTTGCATAGGTTACGACTCCGGCTGTGATGACAGCCAGTTCGCCCTCCTCCACAAGTCCTCTGTCCTTAAGCTCTTCCACAGAATTCTCGATCAGTTCGTCCGTGGATTCTGCCCTGCGTGACCAAACCGGTACCACGCCCCACTGAAGCTGCATCTGGCGGACGGTGGCCATGCTGGGGGACATGCCGATGATTCTGGCACCCGGTCTCCACTTGGAGAGCATCTGGGTGGTAAAGCCTGTGATGCTGGGAGCAATAATCACATCCGCATCCAGGTCATGGGCGGTTGACACAGAGGCAAAGCACACTGCGTTTGAAACATTCTTCATGTTCTGCTCTGTCACCTTCCTCTGGCGGTATCCCGCATAGTCCAGATGCATCTCTGTCTCCAGGGCAATGGACACCATCATTTTAAGTGCGTCCACCGGATACTTGCCCATGGCTGTCTCGCCTGAAAGCATCACTGCGTCCGTGCCGTCATACACCGCGTTGGCAACGTCCGTCACCTCAGCTCTGGTAGGTCTGGGATTGCGGATCATGGAATCCAGCATCTGGGTGGCTGTGATAACGATTTTACATGCCTCGTTGCACTTGCGTATAATCTTCTTCTGGATATGGGGAACCTTCTCAGCCGGTATCTCCACGCCCATGTCGCCTCTGGCCACCATGATGCCGTCCGCTGCCTCGATGATGGCGTCCAGGTTCTCGATGCCCTCCGCGTTCTCAATCTTTGCAATGACCTTCATGCCGGAACCCTGCTCATCCAGCATGGCCTTGATTTCCTTTATGCAGTCAGCCGTACGCACGAAGGATGCCGCGATAAAGTCAAAGCCCTGCCTGATTCCAAAACGGATATCCTCTTTATCCTTATCCGTCAGGGCCGGAAGCTTAATCTTTACATTGGGAACATTGACCCCCTTCTTCTCTCCCAGCTCTCCTCCATTGATGACCTCACAGACAATATCCGTATCCTTCACCTCGCGCACTTCCAGCTCGATCAGTCCATCGTCAATGAGAATCCGGTTGCCAGCAGCCACATCCTCATTCAGTCCGCTGTAATTGATATAGCCGACGGTATCGTCCCCTACCAGCTCCCTGGTGGTCAGCGTATAGGTCTGGCCTTCCTTCAAAGTCACCTTTTTGCCGTCCTTCAGCTGTCCGGTACGAATCTCCGGTCCCTTGGTATCGAGGAGCGCTGCAACCGGAATGTCTAACTCCTTGCGCACTTCCTTTAACAGCTCCAGGCGTCCCTGATGCTCGTTGTAGTCACCGTGTGAAAAGTTAAAACGGGCCACATCCATACCATTCCTGGCAAGCTCCATCATAACATTCTTGTCACTGGTATTGGGGCCCATGGTGCAGATAATCTTGGTCTTTTTCATGATTCTTCCTCCATAAAATTGTGAGAGTTTATAGTGTAACGACAGATTCAGACGTGAAATGCGGATCATGATTTGGGGGAATCCGATTTTTTCACATGCTGATGTGTATATAAATGATCCATGCAGTACTCATAGCTGCCTTCACATTTTGAACAATAGCGGAACTCCATGCCGGGACTTTCCTCGTCCGTCCTGCCGCAGACCGCACACTTGTGATGGGAGCGGTTCACGGGCCGCATGGTCTTTACCTTGAAATCCTGCCTGCGCTTCACTTCCCTGGGGCTGTACTTCTTAAAATCCTTTGTCATCAGGAAGAAAATGATGAAGTTGGCAAGGGACAGGAAAATGGCGATTCGCTGTGGGAAACTGCCGTATACGAACCCGAACACCAGAAAAAAGGCGTCAAACAGCGCCAGCCATTTCGCCTTGATGGCCAGTATAAAGTAAATATAAAAGTACTCCTCCGGGAAAATCACCGCATAGGCCAGGAATATGGACATACTCAGGTATGAGGTGTTAAGGTGCATATCCCAGCCCCAAATAAAGTATACAATAAACTCGGCAAGTATGATGCCGATGGCTCCCATAAAAAAGAACACATTAAAACGGAACGCCCCCCACACCGTCTCCAGGGAACGGCCCAGTGAATAGTACATGAGCGCCGCAAATATAATCCAGAAGGGGCTCAGTGTGGGCGGGTACAGCAGAAATGTCACCAGCCTCCAGACCTGTCCGTGAAGAATGGCCTCCGCGTCCAGGCTCAGGTACCGGGTAAAGAACATGGGGTCCATGTACATCATGACAAAACCCATGATATACATAATGATGATGTAATACATCAGGTTGTGGATGGCATATTTGCCAAACCTGCGCTCAAGCTTATTAAAAAATCTCATCCTATCATCCTTTTCATTTGCCTGTATGTTTTAAATCAAAACAGGTCTTTCTTATTAAATATATACGCAACAAACAGTGACAGCAGCAGGGTCAGGCCCAGAACAATGGCAAATCCATAGGGACTGTCCGCGAAAGGCATGCCATGTGAGTTTACGTTCATGCCGTAGAAGCTGGCTATCATGGTTGGTATGGACAGCACGATGGTAACGGTAGCCAGAAACTTCATGACAATATTCAGGTTGTTGGAGATGACGGAAGCAAATGCATCCATGGTGCCGCTCAGGATTCCACTGTATATGTTCGCCATCTCAATGGCCTGCTTGTTTTCCACGATTACATCCTCCAGCAGGTCCGTGTCCTCCGGGTACTTCTTTATCTTTTCAATGCGCAGCAGCTTCTCCAGCACCACCTCGTTGGAACGAAGGGACGTGGTAAAGTAAACCAGGGACTTCTCCAGCTCCAAAAGCTCAATCAGTTCCTCGTTCTTCTGGGACTGGTGGAGCTTGCGCTCAATGACTTCGCTCTTCTTATCAATGATTCGGAGGTATTGCAGGAACTGGGTGGCATTTTTATAGAGAATCTGCAGGATGAACCTGGTCTTCATGAAGGTGTGGAAATCCCTCACTCTTCCGTCCATAAAGGAAGTGAGCACAGGCGTCTCCTCCAGGCAGACCGTAATCAGCACATCCTTGGTGGTGATGATAGCCAGAGGGATGGTGACAAACCAGTCCTTGCCGTTGCGCTCCTCTATGGAAGGAATGTCCACCAGAATCAGGGTGTATTCATCCTCCACCTCTATACGGGACCGCTCCTCCTCATCCAGAGGCGCCCGCAAATGGTCCGGGTCAATCTGATAGGTATCTGCGATGTCAATGATTTCTGAGGCTGTAGGGTTTGTTAACGCAATCCAGCAGCCAGGCTGCATCTCTTCCTTTTCGTGCATAGCACCGTCTTCGGTCTTAAAAATCCGTATCATGCGAACTCTCCCCCATTTTGAAATTATACGTTCTCATTATAGTGACTGCCCCCGCTTTTGTCAAATGAAATAGCCTTCCATTTTATATTATACCGAATATTTTTCAGGGAGAATACATAAATTTTACCTGAACAGTATAATGGGACCCGCAGAAACATGCACAATTTTCGCCATTTCTTCACGATTTTTTAACGCCTGTCCCCAATTGTATTTATACTTATTTTGTGTTAAACTCTACTATGAATATCCAGCATCCCAATGCCGGAATTTGTTGCATAAGTCACAGTATTCTCCATGAAACTGTATTATGATACATGTAAAACAGCTTTTCGGTCCCCCAGTACTGCCGGACATGGTTTTTCTCCATGACATGGCAGAACAGCCGTCAAGTTACAAAGGAGGTCAGGGTAAAACCCCGCATATATGAAATTACATACAAATACCCTTACGCTGGGAATCGATATCGGTTCCACAACCGTCAAAGTAGCACTGTTAAATCAGGCTTCCCATATAGTATTCTCCGATTATGAACGCCATTATGCCAATATACAGGAAACTCTGGCGGGACTTTTAAAAAAAGCCCGTGAGATAACCGGCCCCATTCAGGTAATCCCTGTCATAACCGGTTCCGGAGGACTCACGCTCTCCTCCCGTCTGGAGGTTCCCTTTGTCCAGGAGGTGGTGGCCGTTGCCTCCGCGCTTTTGGACTTCGCTCCGCAGACCGATGTCGCCATCGAGCTGGGGGGCGAGGACGCAAAAATCATTTATTTCACCGGAGGCATCGACCAGAGAATGAACGGAATCTGTGCGGGAGGCACCGGTTCTTTTATTGACCAGATGGCTGCCCTGCTGCAGACAGACGCCCCCGGCCTTAACGATTATGCGGAACATTATAAAGCCATCTACCCCATTGCGGCCCGCTGCGGTGTGTTTGCGAAATCCGATATACAGCCCCTTATCAATGAGGGTGCCACCAGGGAGGACCTGGCCGCCTCCATTTTCCAGGCCGTGGTCAATCAGACCATCAGCGGTCTGGCCTGCGGCAAGCCTATTCGGGGAAATGTGGCATTTTTAGGCGGTCCCCTCCACTTCCTTCCTCAGCTTCGGGAAAGCTTCATCCGTACGCTCCGCCTGACGCCGGAGCAGGTTATTGCACCGGACCACTCCCACCTTTTCGCGGCCGTGGGAGCAGCCATGAATCCCCTGGATAACCAGGCGGCCGTACCCCTGGAGACTCTGATTCAGAAACTGTCCTCAGGCATTAAGATGGATTTTGAGGTCAAGCGCATGGATCCCCTCTTTAAGGACCGGGCAGACTATGACCGGTTCTGCGCCCGTCATGCCAGCAACCATGTTAAAAGCGGCGACCTGGCCTCCTATGAGGGATGCTGCTACCTGGGCATTGACGCCGGCTCCACCACCACCAAGGCCGCCCTGGTAGGCGAGGACGGCACACTGCTGTACCGTTTCTATGACAATAACAACGGAAGTCCCCTGGCCACCGCCATCCGGGCTATACGTGAGATAAAGGAACAGCTGCCTGAAACCGCCCGCATCGCGTACTCCTGTTCCACCGGTTACGGCGAAGCCCTGTTAAAGGCAGCGCTGATGCTGGATGAGGGCGAGGTGGAGACCATATCCCACTACTATGCGGCCGCCTTCTTTGAGCCGGATGTTGACTGTATCCTGGACATCGGCGGCCAGGACATGAAATGCATCAAGATTAAGGACGGCACGGTGGACAGCGTACAGCTCAACGAGGCATGCTCCTCCGGCTGCGGTTCCTTTATCGAGACATTTGCCAGGAGCCTGAACTACAGTGTGGAAGATTTTGCCAGGGAGGCCCTGTTTGCGGAAAATCCCACTGACCTGGGCACCCGCTGCACGGTCTGTCTCTTATACACATCTGACGCTGCCGACGA
>OWIW01001835.1_pt1 | contig 10506 bp, 7 predicted proteins | sample 2433821 | NCBI WGS metagenome assembly OWIW01 (sample SAMN05065751, study PRJEB22554) | human gut metagenome | biome: ENVO:2100002; feature: ENVO:00000062; material: ENVO:00002003 | host: Homo sapiens | place: USA | reverse complement strand
GTCGTCAGCTCGTGTCGTGAGATGTTGGGTTAAGTCCCGCAACGAGCGCAACCCCTATCGTATGTTACCATCCTTCAGTTGGGGACTCATGCGATACTGCCTGCGACGAGCAGGAGGAAGGTGGGGATGACGTCAAGTCATCATGCCCCTTATACGCTGGGCTACACACGTGCTACAATGGGTAGTACAGAGAGCAGCAAACCCGCGAGGGGGAGCAAATCTCAGAAAACTATTCTTAGTTCGGATTGTACTCTGCAACTCGAGTACATGAAGTTGGAATCGCTAGTAATCGCAAATCAGCAATGTTGCGGTGAATACGTTCTCGGGTCTTGTACACACCGCCCGTCACACCACGAGAGTTGGTTGCACCTGAAGTAGCAGGCCTAACCTTAGGGAAGGATGCTCCGAGGGTGTGGTTAGCGATTGGGGTGAAGTCGTAACAAGGTATCCGTACGGGAACGTGCGGATGGATCACCTCCTTTCTAAGGAGTATTCTTGTTGTTCTTTCTTCTTTGGAAGGGTTCGCGCATGGACCTTGGAAACTGTATAGTAGATCAAAAAACAAACAAGAATAAAGAACAAAGAACTCTAGTTTCTAGAGTTAGCTGTCAAAGAAAAAAACAAGATTAAAGTAACAAAGGGCACACAAGGGATGCCTAGGTAGAAAGAGCCGAAGAAGGACGTGGTAAGCTGCGATAAGCTTGGCGAAGTTGCAAACGAACGTGGATGCCAAGATTTCCGAATGGAGCAATCTGTAAAGAGTCATGTCTTTACACGAAAGAGGGAACCGGGTGAACTGAAACATCTAAGTAATCCGAGGAAAAGAAAGTAACAACGATACCCTAAGTAGCGGCGAGCGAACGGGGTAGAGCCTAAACCGTATTCATGTCAAGGATGCAGCCGTTGTGGATACGGGGTAGCGGGAAAGAGAGAGAAAGAACTGCAAGCTATTTCGCAGACGTAAGCAAAGGAACAAGAAAGATCTGGAAAGGTCTACCGTAGAAGGTGAAAGTCCTGTATTGGTAGTTTTCTTGCGCTGTATCTCTTCTCCCAAGTAATGTGGAACACGAGGAATTCTGCATGAATCTGCGAGGACCAAATCTCGTAAGGCTAAATACTCTTTCTAACCGATAGCGCATAGTACCGTGAGGGAAAGGTGAAAAGAACCCCGGGAGGGGAGTGAAAGAGAACCTGAAATTGTGTGCTTACAAGCGGTCAGAGCCACTTCGGTGGTGATGGCGTGCCTTTTGGAGAATGATCCTGCGAGTTACGTTTCATGGCGAGGTTAAGAAGAACGGAGCCGAAGGGAAACCGAGTCTGAATAGGGCGCAAGAGTCGTGGAGCGTAGACGCGAAACCCGGTGATCTAAGCCTGTCCAGGATGAAGCTGTGGTAAGACACAGTGGAGGTCCTAACCCACCGCCGTTGAAAAGTTGGGGGATGAGGTAGGTTTAGGGGTGAAAAGCCAATCGAACCGGGAGATAGCTCGTTCTCTCCGAAATGCATCTAGGTGCAGCCTTGCGTGTTTAATGATGGGGGTAGAGCACTGACTGAACTAGGGGGCATATAGCTTACTGAATTCAATCAAACTCCGAATACCATTATTCAAGAGCGCAGGAGTGAGACCATGGGAGTTAACTTCCATCGTCGAAAGGGAAACAACCCAGACCACCGGCTAAGGTCCCAAATCATATCTAAGTGGGAAAGGAGGTGGAGATTCTTAAACAACTAGGAGGTTGGCTTAGAAGCAGCCATTCCTTGAAAGAGTGCGTAATAGCTCACTAGTCGAGAGTCTCTGCGCCGACAATGTAACGGGGCTAAGATATGAACCGAAGCTGTGGATGTCGTAAGACATGGTAGGAGAGCGTTCTGTAGGCCGTCGAAGGAGGACTGAAAGGAACTCTGGAGGTATCAGAAGTGAGAATGCAGGAATAAGTAGCGAGAAGGGGAGTGAGAATCTCCCCCGCTGGAAGACCAAGGTTTTCAGGGTAAAGCTTGTCTTCCCTGAGTAAGCCGGGACCTAAGCCCAGGCTAGAATGCGTAGGCGAATGGAAAACAGATGAATATTTCTGTGCCAGTTCTACTTTGTGAAGGAGGGACGCAGAAGGGTATGCGCGCAGACGAACGGAAGAGTCTGTAGAAGCATGTAGAGTGACTTGGTAGGCAAATCCGCCAGGTTAGACTTAAGGTGTGACATATACTCGCAAGAGGAATGCGCAAATCCCACGCTGCCGAGAAAAGCTTCTAGCGGTAAAGTAGAGACTGCCCGTACTGGAAACCGACACAGGTGGTCAGGATGAGAAATCTAAAGCGGACAGGCTAACTCTCGTTAAGGAACTCTGCAAAATGGCCCCGTAACTTCGGGAGAAGGGGTGCCTTTAGGCGTGAGTATACAAGCGATACAAAGCGCTTTGAGGTCGCAGTGAAGAGGCTCAAGCAACTGTTTAACAAAAACACAGGTCTATGCGAAGCTGTAAGGCGAAGTATATGGGCTGACACCTGCCCAGTGCCGGAAGGTTAAGAGGAGGAGTGAGAGCTCCGAATTGAAGCCCCGGTGAACGGCGGCCGTAACTATAACGGTCCTAAGGTAGCGAAATTCCTTGTCGGGTAAGTTCCGACCTGCACGAATGGTGTAATGATTTGAGCGCTGTCTTGACGGGAGGCCTGGTGAAATTGTATTACCGGTGAAGATACCGGTTACCTACAGTAGGACGGAAAGACCCCATGGAGCTTTACTGTAGCTTGGTATTGGGTTTTGGCATGGCATGTATAGGATAGTTGGGAGACTGGGAAGGAATGGCGCTAGCTGTACCGGAGTCATCGGTGGAATACCAACCATTCCCTGCTGAAATTCTAATCTGTACTTTGGAGGTATGGAGACAGTGCTAGGTGGGCAGTTTGACTGGGGCGGTCGCCTCCGAAAGAGTAACGGAGGCGTTCAAAGGTTCTCTCAGGTTGGATGGAAATCAACCGCAGAGTGCAATGGCAAAAGAGAGCTTGACTGCAAGACTGACGGGTCGAGCAGATGCGAAAGCAGGACATAGTGATCCGGCGATTCCGTATGGAAGGGTCGTCGCTCAACGGATAAAAGCTACCCTGGGGATAACAGGCTGATCCTACCCGAGAGTCCATATCGACGGTAGGGTTTGGCACCTCGATGTCGGCTCATCGCATCCTGGGGCTGGAGAAGGTCCCAAGGGTTGGGCTGTTCGCCCATTAAAGCGGTACGTGAGCTGGGTTCAGAACGTCGTGAGACAGTTCGGTCCCTATCCACTGTAGGCGCAAGAATATTGAGAAGATCTGTCCTTAGTACGAGAGGACCGGGATGGACAAACCTCTGATGTACCAGTTGTCACGCCAGTGGCACAGCTGGGTAGTCACGTTTGGCATAGATAACCGCTGAAAGCATCTAAGCGGGAAACTAGCTTCAAGATAAGTATTCTAAGAGGAAGCTTCGAGAACAGGAGCTGGATAGGTTGGGGGTGTACGCGCAGTAATGTGTTTAGCTGACCAATACTAATCGAACGAAATTTTAATCGGGAGTTTGAGAGACTACTATACAGTTTTGAAGGTCTATGGGAAAAAAGCGATAGACAAGAAAGAAAAAGTATGTTATAGTAACAATGCTTGGTGAGTATAGCTATGGGGGTACACCTAGACACATTCCGAACCTAGAAGTTAAGCCCATATACGCAGAAAGTACTTGGTTGGAAGCGACCCGGGAGGATATGTATTTGCCAAGCTTTTCTAAAGAGTGCTTCCTTAGCTCAGTCGGTAGAGCATGCGGCTGTTAACCGCAGTGTCAATGGTTCGAGTCCATTAGGAAGCGCCATTTTTTTTTATTTTTTGGAAAAGAATCATGCTTATGATATACTATACAAAAATGGAAAGGAAAGTATATAAAATGGAAACTATTATACTTGCGTCAAAATCTCCTAGAAGAAAAGAAATTCTGGAAATGTTAGATTGGAATTTTGAAGTATGTAGTCAGGAAACAGAGGAAGTTTTTGATGAAGAGAAGAGCATTGAAGAAAATATGCAGAGAATTGCCATGCAAAAAGCGAAAGCAGTTATAGAAGGACATGAAAATTCTTTAATATTAGCTTGTGATACTATGGTGGTCGTTGAGAATAAAATTTTTGGAAAACCGAAGAATATTGAAGAAGCAAAGGCAATGTTGAAATCCTTATCAGGAAAATATAGCTATGTCTATTCCGCAGTTGCTCTATTACATGTCACAAAAGGTTTGAAAAAAAGTTTTGTTGAGAAGACGAAAATATACTTTCGTGAAATCAGTGAAGAGGAAATGGAAAAATATATTGCAACCGGGGAGCCTATGGATAAGGCGGGAGCTTATGCAATTCAGGGAAAGGCCTCCATTTTTATTCAAAAAATTGAAGGAGACTATTGGAATGTGGTAGGCTTACCTATTGCAAGAATATATCAGACATTAAAAGAATGGGGTTACTTATGAAAATAGAATATCTAGGTCTGATAGTCAGTTTTTTTTGTTTTTTGATTGGAATAAAATTTCCGGACTGGGATTTTAAATGGAGACTGCGTCATCGGAGTATTATTACTCACAGTCCTTTCTTTTCAATTGTTTTAGTAGTTCTCTATTACACAAAGTTGGAAGAAAGACTTTTTTCTTATGTGATTGCTTCTTTTTCTTTCGGCATGATGATTCACATGATATTTGACTTGTTTCCACATGGTTGGGGCTCAGGAGCTTTGCTGAAAATTCCTGTTGCAAGAATTAGTTGTAGTCCTAAAAATAGTCAATATTTTTTTCTCTTTACCATTATTTTCAATTTTTTCTTTGTCTTACTTTTTTTGGAAAGAAAAGAGGAGTATTTTATTTATAGTATATTTGGATTTTTGTACATGTTGACAAGAATTCCTTATGAGAAAAAAATCTGGAGACCCTTTGGATTATATCTTATGTTGATACTTTTGGGAACATTGAATTTCGTTGACATTGCATTAAAATAATCATATAATACAGGAGAAAGTATTTTTTGAAAGGAGTAGTCAAGTGAAAGATTTAAAATCTTTAGAAAGTGTTGCAAAAAATATCAGAAGGTCAATTGTATCTATGATTTGTGAAGCAAAGTCAGGACATCCAGGAGGGTCTTTGTCTATAGTAGACATATTGACAGCCTTGTATTATGGTGAAATGAAAATTGATCCTACAAAACCGAAAATGGAGGGACGGGATCGTTTTGTTTTATCAAAAGGGCATGCAGCTCCTGCATTGTATGCAGTGCTCGCAGAGAGAGGATATTTTCCGAAGGAAGAATTGATGACCTTACGAAAATTCGGAAGTCATTTACAAGGGCATCCGGATATGAAAAAAGTTCCGGGAGTGGAAATTTCAACAGGATCTTTGGGACAAGGCTTATCTGTTGCCAATGGAATGGCACTCAATGCTAAACTGTTTCAAGAAGAGTATCGAGTGTATGTTATGATGGGAGACGGAGAGTTGCAAGAAGGACAAATTTGGGAAGCGGCCATGACAGCGGCTCACTATAAATTAGATAATCTTTGTGCTTTTGTAGATGTTAATAATTTACAAATTGATGGAAGTGTAGATGTTGTTATGGGAGTGGAACCTTTAGATAAAAAATGGGAAGCCTTTGGATGGAATGTTATTTCTATTGACGGGCATAATTTTGAAGAAATTTTTTCTGCATTGGAAACTGCAAAAACTTGCAAAGGAAAACCTACTTTGATTCTTGCAAAAACAGTCAAAGGAAAAGGAGTTTCTTTCATGGAAAATGTATGTGGATTCCACGGAACGGCACCGACGGCAGAAGAACGAGAGAGAGCCTTGGCTGAATTAGCATAAAATCTAAAGGAGGAAAACGAATGAAAAAGTCTACAAGACAAGCTTATGGAGAAGCTTTGGTCGAATTAGGACAAGAAAATAAAAATATTGTAGTATTGGATGCCGATTTGAGTAAGTCTACAAAGACGGATTTATTTAAAAAAGCCTTTCCGGAAAGACATATCAATGTAGGAATTGCAGAAGCGGATTTAATAGGAACGGCAGCAGGATTTGCAGCTTGCGGAAAGATTCCGTTTGCCTCTTCTTTTGCTATGTTTGCAGCGGGAAGAGCCTTTGAGCAAATTCGAAATACTGTGGCATATCCAAAATTAAATGTGAAAATTGCTCCAAGTCACGCAGGAATTTCTGTCGGAGAGGATGGAGGTTCTCATCAGTCCGTGGAAGATATCGCGATCATGAGAGCTATTCCGGGAATGGTAGTCCTATGTCCCTGCGATGCCATAGAAACCAAGAAAATGATTTTTGCGGCGGCGGAGTATGAAGGACCTGTTTATATTAGAATGGGAAGATTGGATGTGGAAACGGTATTGGAAGAAAACTATGAATTCCAAATTGGCTTGGCAAACACATTGCGAGACGGAAAGGATGTTACCATTGTTTCTTGTGGATTGATGACACAGGAAGCGTTGAAAGCGGCAGATATTTTGGCAAAGGAAGGAATTTCTGTCAGAGTCATTAACTCGGGTTCTATAAAGCCTTTAGACGGAGAAAGTATTTTGAAAGCTGCTCAAGAAACGAAATTTATTGTAACGGCAGAGGAGCATTCTGTCATTGGAGGATTGGGAGCAGCTGTTTCTGAATTTTTAGCGGAAACTCATCCGACTCTAGTCAAAAAAGTAGGAATCTACGATGTTTTCGGGCAAAGTGGAAAAGGACAGGAATTATTGGAAAAATATGAATTGACAGCTGAAAAATTGGTGGCGGTCATTCGAGAAAATTTTAAGAAATAGAAGAAAGAGAGGATTTTCTAAGGCGAGGCAGAAAGTCCTCTTTTTATTTTTGTGGAATTATGATAGAATAGTAAGAAATATATCGTGTCGAAAGAGTGCATAAAGATAGGAGAAAATATATGAATAAGGTATTTGGTTTAGGAAAAGAGAACTTAAAATATGTAAATCGATTGAAAAGAAGGATTTTTTACTGTGTGATTAGTTTGGTCATTATTCTGAATATTTTTATTTCTGCCGGTTTGAACTTAAGAAAATTATCGGAGATTCATTTAGGAAAGGCTTTTTTTGTAGTGGATTTACAATATAATCTAGAAAATTCCAAAAAAGAAGAGTTAGAAAAAATGTTTTGGAAGATGGAGGGGGTTCGAAAAGTACAATATTTATCGAAAGAAAAGAGTTTTCAAGACTTACAACAAGAATTGAATATTTCCATTCCGATGAAAGATAATCCTCTGACCGATTCTATCGTGGTGTATTTGACAAAGACAAGTGATGTTGAAAAAATTCGAGAAACCTTAGAGGACAATGAATCTGTAAAGGAAGTTTTTCAAGATAAGGGATATTTGGAGCATATCCAAAAGAATAACGGGATGTATCAGACATTAACTTATGTTTCCGCTTTAGGAGCCGTTTTAATTTTCGGACTTTTAATTTTTTTGTTTAAAGCGGTATCCGCTTTGGATTTTTTCAATTGTATTAATGTGATTCCGGAAGATCGATACAATTTAAAGAGAGCTAAAAGGAGAAATTTAATTCCCTTTACCCTGTCCACTTTTGTAGGAGAACTTATTTTTTTAAATATCTATGTTTATGTGAGAAAAATTTTCATTGCCTATAAGAGCGATTTTTTGTTACTGGCTTATTGGGATACTTTTTTATGGCATTTCTTGGCCTTATTTATCATCAATCTTGTGATTTGGATACTACCGATTACTATTTTGGGAATTGACGGTGAGGAAGAGTGAAAGGGCGAATTTTTTTTCTGGTATTTCTCTGTTTGTTTCAATTCAGTTTTTCGGATCAGGTAAAGGATATGAAGAAAAAAATACAGAATATTGAAAAACAGATTCAAGTAAAAAACACAAGAATCAAAAAAATCGATGTGGAGAAAAGCCAAATTGCAAAGCAAATAGAACAATTAAAAAGAGAGATTGAAGAAAATACTCGGAAACGACTGGAAATGCAAGACGAAATTGTAGAAGTTAGTAAAAAGATTGAATATGGAACGAAAAATCTGGAGTTAAGTAAGCAGGAATTTGAGAGTAAAAAATTACAATATGATGCGAAGATGATTGCTTGGAGCCATTATTTGATTGGGCATGCCGGAGATTTGGAAGATAAACCTTTAGTAAAAAAAGATTTTAAAACCTTATTACACAGTGATCTACATAGAATGGGAAAAATTCAAACAGTTCAAGGAGATATTCAAACCGTAAAAAAACAGATTGAGGCAGAAAGAGCCAAACTTGCAAAACTACAAGCCGGATTGGCGGCAAATATTGCAGAAGGAGATCGAAAGCAAAAGCAACAAAATGCTCTGATTGCTCAATTAAATCAAGAAAAGAAACAACATCAAGGAAGTATTCAGAAATTAAGTAAAGAAAAAGCCAGAATTGCCAGACAAATTGAACAAATTATTCGTTCACGAACCAAAGTCGATACCAAAATTGTAAAGAAAACACAGGCATATTCTAAAATTGGAAAAACGATAAAACCTTTAGACGGACCGATTGTTGTTCACTATGGACAGATGAAATCAGGACAGGTTTCGAGCAATGGAATTGAGATTAAGGCAAAGATGGGAGCAGCCGTGAAGGCGGCAACCTCAGGAACCGTTATCTATGCTTCTACCTTTCAAGGATTGGGAAAAGTTATTATGATCGATTATGGATATAATACCATTGGAGTCTATGGAAATTTGATTTCCTTAAAAGCTTCCGTCAATCAAAAAGTGTCCAAAGGGCAAGTGATTGGAATTCTGGGAGTTTCAAGCAATGGGGAACCTCATTTATATTATGAGCTGCGATTTAATTTAAAGCCTGTGGATCCTATGGGAACGTTCTAACAATATAGCTTTGGAGGGAAGATGAAGAAAAAGGTGTATTTATACTATAATACTGGAAAAGAAATTGCTCAAGAATTATATCGAAAAAGTCTTCCTTTTTTTGAAGAGCGAGGGATAGAAATATTGCCGCGGGAAAGAGAAGCGGAAGCAGATTTCTATGTGGTGATTGGAGGAGATGGAACTCTTTTAACGGCTTTTAAAACATTTGTTCGAACGGACATTCCTATTATTGCAATTAATGCCGGACAACTTGGATTTTTAACGGAAATCAAAAAAGAGGACATGTTTCAAGAATATCAGAATTTTCTAGATGGAAAATTTCAATCTCAAGTCAGACATTTTTTAAAGGTGAATATTGGCGGGAAGATATATAGAGCCTTGAATGAAGTTGTTATCACGAGGGAAAGTGTCATAAAAAATATGGTAAGCTTAAAAGTTTTTTCCGGAGATGTTTTTATTAATCATTATCAAGGAGACGGGATTATTATTGCAACACCGACGGGCTCTACAGCTTATTCTCTTTCTGCCGGAGGCCCTATTGTGTCGCTTCCTATGAGAGTGTATATTTTGACACCGATTGCTCCACACAACATTAATATGCGTCCTTTGGTTATGGATGCAAATTCTCCTTTGACGGTTTCTTTGGTGGAGGAGGAGAAAGCCTATTGTATTATTGATGGAAACAATGAAAAATTGCTGGATGGAAATGACAAAATCGAAATTTCTTATTCAGAAGAAACTCTAACTTTGGTAGTGCCTAACAATCGAGATTATTATTCCGTGATTCGAGAAAAGTTGAAATGGGGAGACAAACTATGCTAAGAGAGTTAAAAATTGAAAATTTAGCGATTATAGAAGAATTGGACTTGGAATTTCAAGAGGGATTTGTCGTGTTAACAGGAGAGACAGGAGCCGGAAAGTCTATTATTTTATCGGGAATCAATCTTTTGATTGGGGAAAAAGCTTCTGTGGATATGATTCGAGATGGAGAGAATTCCTTACTGGCTCAAGGAGTTTTTGATATTACGAAAAAGCAGGAAGAAGAGTTACAAAAGTTTGGAATTTCCATTGAAGACGGAGAGGTGGTCGTTCGTCGTCAACTGGATCGAAACGGAAAGTCTAAAATTTATGTAAATAATATACGGGTGAATGTGACAGAACTTCGAGAAATTATGTCTTCTCTAGTGGATATTGTGGGGCAGCATTCCCATCAAATGTTGTTGAATAAAAGCAATCATCAAAAGCTGTTGGATCATTTTTTAGAAAAAAAAGGGCAGGAGATAAAACAGGAAGTGGAAAGTCTGGCGAAAGAATATGACAGACTCGATAAGAGAATTAAGGAAATTGAAACCCATCGACAGGAAGCCTTAGAAAAAAAAGAATTTTATGAATATCAGCTGCAAGAGATTGAAAAATTGGAGTTACAAGAGGGAGAAGACGAGAAATTAGAGGAAGAATATAAGAAAATTTTTCATGCGGGACAGATCAAGGAGAAATTATATGCTACCTTATACGCTTTACGAGACGGAGAGTATAATGTAAGTTCTTTATTACATCAATCTAAAAAAAATGTAGAGAATTTAGGAAAATATGGAAACTGTCTCTTATACACATCTGACGCTGCCGACGAAGCTAGAAGTGTAG
>OWIW01001829.1_pt1 | contig 10535 bp, 8 predicted proteins | sample 2433821 | NCBI WGS metagenome assembly OWIW01 (sample SAMN05065751, study PRJEB22554) | human gut metagenome | biome: ENVO:2100002; feature: ENVO:00000062; material: ENVO:00002003 | host: Homo sapiens | place: USA | reverse complement strand
TCTACACTTCTAGCTTCGTCGGCAGCGTCAGATGTGTATAAGAGACAGGTTTAACTACATACTGAAGAATGCTTGATGGAAAGTACTCTGCGAGGTCTCTCTTATTAATAGTAATCTTTCCAGTACCTTCGCTTACGAAAATACGTGCAATTGCACTTTTACGTCTGCCTAATGCATTTACTACTTCCATTATCTCTTATTTAAGTACGTTAATATCAATCATTTTCGGGTTCTGAGCATCGTGTTTGTGCTCGCTGCCGGCATATACATACATATTGCCCAGCAATTTTGCGCCCAACTTGTTCTTAGGCAACATACCCTTTACTACTTTTCTCAGTAACTTGTCATCACCGTTCGGTTTTGCCTGCAAACGGGCAGGAGTGATTTCTCTCTGGCCGCCGGGATAACCTGTATATGACAGATATACCTTGTCATTCCACTTGTTACCGGTTAATTTTACTTTGTCGGCGTTGATAATGATCACATTATCGCCACAATCTACGTGAGGGGTAAAGTTAGGTTTATACTTTCCTCTCAACAGTTTCGCAACTTTTGCGCCCAGACGACCCAATACCTGGTCTGTAGCGTCAACAATGACCCATTCTTTAGTCACTGTAGCTTTGTTTGCAGAAATGGTCTTGTAACTTAAAGTATCCACTCTTAATTGTTTTTTAAAATGTTACTACTAAAATGTTTTTCTTCACCGCAAGCCAGTCATCCCGGACAATGGAAGATTAACTCGCTATGAATTAAATGCTTATCCTTTTGAGATAATAATCGGCTTGCAAAGGTACGGTTTTTCTTAGAACTGGCAAAAGTTTTCCACTTTTTTTTAGAGAGCCACTTGGCTGATATACAACAGACAAAGTTATCCTGCGGAGAAACGAAAGAATCTCCGCTAGAACAACTCTTTATGATGCGGCCTTCATCGGCCAATGCCGTCATAGACGGCCTTCAAAGCTGCATTGAGAAAGAAACGGGAAAGAGAAAGAAATATCAACGGACAAGGTCCTCGGGGAATTTCGCGGGCATGCCCACCCGCTTCCATGTTTCATGGAACCATGTATTCAGTTCATTCCCATTCAAGTCCTTAGCTATAAAATACTTCAGGTACATTACCCCGTCGTCCCCTATTTCAAACTCCAATATATTGTCTTTGTGGTCCAACATGGGCAGATGGATGTTTTTCTCAATACTTTCCTTATAGGAATTATCCGTCAGCTGCTGATAAGTCCCATACCCCGTGATGATGGCATCCTTGCCAGGAATCATTGTAAAGTTGACAATGCGGCCGTCATCACTCAGCACTTTAAAGGTATTACTCGGTTTCAATATCCCGGGAACATCCGGGATTTCGGACACATAATGACATAACTGCCAAATTCCTGCCAGTTCCGCAGGCCTAAACTCTGCGCTCTCCTGCGCATTGGCTCCCGCTACCGCAAGCAGCACCGCTGCCAGCATGGTAAAGAAATAGTTCCGTTTCATATTCGTATGATGTTGGTTAACGTTATGTCGTTCCGCTAGACACAAATATAAAGATTTATTTTGAGATTATAACATTTTTGGGTATAAAAAAACCGCACAAACAACAGAATGTTTGTGCGGATGATTTTATCCAGTTTGTATATTCCGAAACCTAGAACTCGGCGTTGCGCGGCGTACGCGGGAACGGTATGACATCACGAATATTCGTCATGCCCGTAACGAACAGCAGCAAGCGCTCAAAGCCTAAACCGAACCCGGAGTGGGGACATGTACCGAACTTACGGGTATCGAGATACCACCACATATCCTTCATCGGGATGTGAAGTTCGTCAATGCGCGTCATCAGCTTGTTGTAATCCGATTCACGTTCGGAACCGCCAATGATTTCTCCAATCTTCGGGAAGAGTACATCCATGGCACGCACGGTCTTGCCGTCTTCGTTCTGCTTCATATAGAACGCTTTGATTTCCTTCGGATAGTCAGTCAGGATAACCGGACGCTTGAAGTGGTCTTCCACCAGATAGCGCTCGTGTTCGGAAGCCAAGTCAACTCCCCAGTACACCGGGAATTCAAACTTATGCCCTTTGGCAACAGCCTCTTCCAATATCTTGATACCTTCCGTATAAGGCAGGCGCACGAAGCTTTCTTTCAAGACACCTTGCAGACGTTCAATCAAGCCCTTATCAAACATGTCATTGAGGAACTTCACATCGTCGGCACAGTTGTCCAAAGCCCACTGTACACAATATTTGATGAAATCTTCCGCCAGGTCCATATTGTCCGTAATATCATTGAACGCCACTTCCGGCTCAATCATCCAGAACTCTGCCAAGTGGCGGGGAGTATTGGAATTCTCGGCACGGAACGTAGGACCGAATGTATAGATGGCTCCCAATGCAGTAGCGGCAAGTTCGCCTTCCAACTGTCCGGAAACAGTCAGGCTGGCCTGCTTTCCGAAGAAGTCATCATCGTAAATAATGGAACCGTTCTCATCTTTCTTCAAGTCGTAAAGGTTCTTCGTAGTCACCTGGAACATCTGGCCTGCGCCTTCGCAGTCGGAAGCCGTGATAATCGGAGTATGAAAATAGAAGAATCCTCTGTCATGGAAGAACTTGTGGATGGCAATCGCCATATTATGACGAATACGGAACACAGCCCCGAACGTATTGGTACGGGGACGCAGATGGGCTATCTCACGGAGGAACTCCATGGAATGACCTTTCTTCTGCAACGGATACGTGTTATCGCAAGTTCCCAGCACTTCGATTTCGCGGGCCTGCACTTCGGCCTTCTGACCGGAACCGACAGATTCCGTCAGCACACCGTTTACGCTCAAACAAGCACCGGTAGTAATCTCTTTCAGCATCTCCTCATCGAAGTTACCCAAGTCTACTACAATCTGCACATTATTTATTGTAGAACCGTCATTCAGCGCGATAAAGTTTACTTGCTTACTACCTCTGCGGGTACGAACCCAGCCCTTCACGTTGACCATAGCGCCAAAATCTTCACGCTTCAGCAGGTCAACAATCTTTGTTCTACTAATCTTTTCCATAAAACAGTTATTATACCTTATTATATATTACTCAAAAGAACCCATGCGCAGGAAGTTCACCTCTTGTTCCGTGAGGTAACGCCATTCGCCGCGGCGCAGGCCTTTCTTGGTTAAACCGGCAAAATACACACGGTCCAGTTTCATCACCTTGTATCCCAGCGATTCGAAGATACGACGCACGATACGGTTCTTGCCGGAGTGGATTTCAATACCGACATCATCTTTCTTGAAGTCATCCGTATAGCTGATGGCATCTGCATGGATTTCCCCGTCATCCAGTTGAATACCGGCTGCAATCTGCTCCATATCGGCTTTTGTCAGGTTCTTGTCCAAATGCACATGATATATCTTCTTCTTCAGATACTTGGGATGCGTCAGCTTGGAAGCCAGGTCACCATCGTTTGTCAGCAGCAATACACCTGTAGTATTGCGGTCCAGACGACCTACCGGATAAATACGTTCGTCGCATGCGCCCTTCACCAAATCCATCACCGTGCGACGTGCCTGGGGATCATCCGAAGTAGTCACTGTATCTTTCGGCTTGTTCAGCAGGACGTAAATCTTACGTTCGATGCTGACCGTCTGGTCGTGGAACTTCACTTCATCGCCACGCTTAATCTTGGTTCCCAATTCCGTTACCACCTCTCCGTTTACAGAAACGACTCCGGCAGTGATGAATTCATCAGCCTCGCGACGGGAGCAAACACCGGCGTTGGCCAAGAATTTGTTCAGACGGATAGGCTCGTTCGGGTCTACAAACTGTTCCTTATACTCTATCTGTTTCTTCTTGCTGTACTTAGCATTGGGGTCATAATCGGCCGAACGACGGATAGGACGGCTATAGCTGTCTCTGTTGCCGTATCCGCCAGGTCTTCCACCACCCGAATTGAAGCGTGGACGATAAGGACGGTCACCACCCTCATTATTGTAGCGAGGACGCTGCGGACGGTCGCCATCTTCGCTGTTGTAGCGCGGACGATAGGGACGGTCCGTATTATAAGAACGGTCGCTGTTGTAGGAGCGGTCGCCGTTATAAGGACGTTGCGGACGGTCACCACCCTCATTGCCATAACGCGGGCGCTGCGGACGGTCACTATTATAAGGGCGTTGCGGACGGTCGCCACCTTCGCTGTTATAGCGCGGACGGTAAGGACGGTCACCCGAATTGTTTCCATAAGAGCGTTGCGGACGGTCGCCGCCTTCGCTGTTATAGCGCGGACGATAGGGACGGTCGCCATTATCGTTATTGTAACGAGGACGCTGCGGACGGTCACCATTGTCCGCACCAGGATTAAAGCGCGGGCGATAAGGGCGGTCACTGTTATAAGGACGCTGCGGGCGGTCCCCGTTTTCACTGTTAAATCTGGGGCGATAAGGACGGTCGCCATTATCACGGTTGTAAGACGGACGGCTGTAGCCACCTTCCTTGTTAAATTGGTTACCATCGCGGCCGGCACCTGAGTTCTCCTCTGCGGAAGAAGCATCACGCCAAGTTTCGTTTTCTGTACTCATTGTTTTTTATTCGAATAAAATTAAACCTTGGCCTCACGGCCATTCATTGTCTCTATTATACCTTGAATTTTATATGTTTCTATAACAATTGCCGGAGTAAAAAGTTGAAATTCCTCCGGTACACTTCTGTGGTTGCTTAAATTCCCGTATAAGTATGGGGGGTAATCACCCGCAATTCTTTCTTTATCTCTTCACTTACATTCAGTCCCTCTATAAATTCCTTGATAGACGCTTCCGTAATGGCCTGATTGGTACGGGTCAACGCTTTCAACGCTTCATAAGGATGCGGATAGGCCTCGCGGCGCAGAATGGTCTGGATAGCCTCGGCCACCACGCTCCAGCAATTGTCCAGGTCACGGTAGATGGCCGGTTCGTTCAACAGCAACTTACGCAAACCCTTCAAAGAACTTTGTATGGCAATAATGATATGCCCGAACGGCATACCCACATTGCGGAGCACGGTAGAGTCCGTCAAGTCACGCTGCAAACGGGAAACCGGCAGTTTTACCGCCAAGTGCTCAAGAATAGCATTCGCCATGCCCAGGTTTCCTTCCGCATTTTCAAAGTCAATCGGGTTCACCTTGTGCGGCATCGCGCTGGAGCCCACCTCACCGGCTTTAATCTTCTGCTTGAAATATTCCATAGAGATATATTGCCAGAAGTCACGGTTCATATCAATCATCACCGTATTGATGCGCTTCATGGCATCAAAGATGGCAGACAGATTATCGTAATTGGATATCTGGGTAGTATACTCCTCGCGTTCCAAGCCAAGCTTTTCGGAAACGAACTTATTGCCGAATGCCTTCCAGTCATATTCCGGATAAGCCACATGATGGGCATTGTAATTACCCGTAGCGCCACCGAACTTTGCTGTCACCGGACAAGCCTTCAGCGTTGCCAACTGGCGTTCCAGACGGTAGACAAACACCATTACCTCCTTGCCCAAACGGGTAGGCGAAGCCGGTTGTCCGTGTGTCTTGGCAAGCATGGGGATAGCGGCCCACTCTTCCGCATAAGCACGGAGCTGCGCTATCAGTTCCTCTATTTGAGGATAGTACACCTGCTCCAACGCCTCCTTTACAGACAAAGGAACAGACGTATTGTTGATATCTTGTGAAGTCAGGCCAAAATGGATGAACTCCTTATAGTCGTCCATACCACCCAACTTGTCAAACTCTTCTTTTAAGAAATACTCCACAGCCTTCACATCATGGTTCGTCACGCTCTCAATATCCTTGATGCGTTGCGCGTCGGCTTCGGAGAAGTTACGGTAAATGTTTCTCAAGGTTTCGAAAACGCCCTTATCCACCCCTTTCAGTTGCGGCAAAGGCAGCTCACACAGCGTGATAAAGTATTCTATTTCAACTTGTACACGGTATTTAATCAGTGCAAATTCTGAAAAATAGGCAGCCAAAACATCCGTTTTGCCTCTGTATCGACCGTCAATCGGAGAGATTGCGGTAAGTAAATCAAGTTTCATACGTCGTATTTATGATGATAATTATCGGACTGCAAAATTACTGCTTTTTTCTGAGTAACAAGACATAAAGGATAAAGATTTTAAGAAAAGGAAGTTAACGGATAAAAAAATGGCCTTACAATCACTTGCAAGACCACCTTCGAATGAAAATTTCCAGTGGGCGTTGACGGATTCGAACCGCCGACCCTCTGCTTGTAAGGCAGATGCTCTGAACCAGCTGAGCTAAACGCCCGTACACTTCCGTTTCAAAAGCGATGCAAAGGTACAGCTTATTTTGACATTACCAAAACTTTTGCATAATATTTTTCGATATTTTTTTAGTCATTTAGCGACACGCTCTGTTTCTCAAGCATTTAGTACGTTCACTTTTTTGCCTCATTTTTCCGGATAACCTTTGCCGGATTGCCAACGGCTATGCTATCGGATGGAATATCTTTCGTCACCACACTACCCGCACCGATGATACAACGGTCGCCGATGGTGACGCCCGGGCACAGAATGGCACCGCCGCCAATCCAGCAATCCTCTCCTATCGTCACCGGATAGGCATATTCCTTTTCCGTACGACGCTCGATATAATCCATCGGATGATGGGGAGTGTATATCTGTACGCATGGACCGACCAACGTATGGGCACCAATCGTGATATATCCCCCGTCCAGGAAAGTGCAATTGGCATTGACAAAGACATGTTCACCCAGCCGGATACCATCCCCATGGTCGCAATGGAACGGTGGACAGATGACGGACGTGGCGGGAATGCCCGGTACCAGCTCCTCCAGCAAGCTCCGGTAATCCTCATCGTAAGTACTCATCACACGCATTTTTGCCAGCAAGCGCTTGGCATGCTCGAACTTCACCTGTATCTCCGGAACGGACATATCCGCCAACTGGGAGCTACGCATTTTTTCCACTTCATTCATATTATTTCTTCTTTTGATTCATACAGAGACTCAGTCCCGAACAAAAATACGGAAATAAACGCAGTATACCAAAAGAGCGGAAAACCTTTCGGCTTTCCGCTCCTGCAATCGTTTATAGAGCAAACAATTTATTTGTACTCCTGCCAGCTCTTAATCTGGATATCTTCCAGCTTCATTTCGCAGAATGCCTCGATAAAGGCACTTGCCAGGCGGGCATTGGTAATCAACGGAATGTTGTGGTCGATGGCACCGCGACGAATCTTGTAGCCATTGGTCAGCTCGCGTTTCGTATGGTTCTTCGGAATGTTGACAATCAGGTCGAAGGCATGGTCGGCAATCATCGTCATCACGTTGTTTTCCGCATCCGGGCGTTCATCCGGCCAGTAAACGGCTTCCGTCGTCACGCCATGGGCGTTGAGGAAAGCGGCTGTACCTGCCGTAGCATAAATCTTATAGCCTTTGGCAAAGAGCATGCGGCTGGCATCCAGCAAATCCACCTTGGACTTCATGGCTCCGGAGGAGAACATCACGCCCTTCTCGGGACGGGGGATTCTGAATCCGGTAGCAATCATGGCATTCAGCAATGCTTCGGAGAAGTCGTCGCCAATACAGCCTACCTCGCCCGTAGACGACATGTCCACACCCAATACCGGGTCTGCCTTGTGCAGACGGGAGAAGGAGAACTGGCTTGCCTTCACACCGATACGGTCGATGTCGAATGCCGACTTGTCCGGTTGTGTATAGGGAGCGTCCAGCATGATACGGGTAGCAGTCTCGATGAAGTTACGCTTCAGCACCTTGGATACGAACGGGAAGCTGCGCGATGCACGGAGGTTACACTCGATAACCTTCACCTCGTTGTTGCGTGCCAGGAACTGGATATTGAAAGGACCGGAAATATTGAGTTCCTTCGCAATCTGGCGGCTGATTTTCTTGATGCGGCGTGCCGTTGCAAAGTAAATCTTCTGTGCAGGGAATACCAGCGTAGCGTCACCGGAGTGTACACCGGCAAACTCTACGTGCTCGGAGATGGCGTATTCCACCACTTCACCGTTTTGGGCAACAGCGTCGAACTCGATTTCCTTGGTGTTCTGCAAGAACTGGGATACCACCACCGGATATTCCTTAGATACCTCAGCAGCCATCTTCAAGAAGTTTTCCAGTTCTTCTTCATCGTAGCATACATTCATCGCAGCACCGGAGAGTACGTAAGACGGACGCACCAGTACCGGATAACCCACCTTCTCTACAAAGCCTTTCACATCTTCCAGGCTAGTGAGTTCCTGCCAAGCCGGTTGGTCGATGCCCAGCTGGTCGAGCATGGCAGAGAACTTGTTACGGTTTTCGGCACGGTCGATGGAGATGGGGGAAGTACCCAACACGGGAACTGACTGGCGGTGAAGCTTCATTGCCAGGTTGTTCGGTATCTGTCCACCCACTGAGACGATGACACCGCGCGGCTGCTCCAAGTCGATAACGTCGAGTACGCGCTCGAAAGAGAGTTCGTCGAAGTACAGACGGTCGCACATGTCGTAGTCCGTAGAAACAGTTTCGGGATTATAGTTAATCATGATGGACTTGTAGCCCAGCTTGCGAGCCGTCTGGATGGCGTTCACCGAGCACCAGTCAAACTCTACGGACGAACCGATGCGGTAAGCGCCCGAACCAAGTACAACCACTGATTTTTCATTCTTGTAATAGTTCACATCGTAACCTTGAACGGCGTACGTCATGTAGAGGTAGTTCGTCAGTTCCGGATGTTCGGAAGCCACCGTATTAATGCGCTTCACGGCAGGCAGGATGCCCAGCTCCTTACGACGGGCACGTACGGCGAGGTTTTCCTTCTCCATATTGCCTTGCGGATTCAGCACGAAGCGGGCAATCTGGAAGTCGGAGAAGCCAAGCACTTTGGCTTCGCGCAGCACGTCGGCGGGGATGTCTTCCACCTTATTATATTGGGAAAGTTTCTGCTTGTAGTCTACGATGTTCTTCAGCTTGCCCAAGAACCAGGGGTCAATCTTGGTCAGCTCAAAGATGCGGTCGATGGCATATCCCTTTTCCAGAGCCTCGGCAATGGCAAAGACGCGCAGGTCGGTGGGATGTGACAGTTCGTAATCCAAGTCATCGAACTCCACTCCCTCATTGCCCACGAATCCGTGCATTCCCTGACCAATCATACGCAAGCCCTTCTGGATAATTTCTTCAAAGGAACGTCCGATAGACATGATTTCGCCTACCGACTTCATGCTGGAGCCAATTTCGCGGCTGACACCTACGAACTTTGTCAAGTCCCAACGCGGAATCTTGCAAATCAGGTAGTCAAGCTGCGGAGCTGCATATGCCGAGTTGGGAGTTCCCATCTCGCCGATTTGGTCGAGCGTATAGCCCAACGCAATCTTGGCAGCCACGAATGCCAGCGGATAACCGGTAGCCTTGGAAGCCAATGCGGAAGAACGGGACAGACGGGCGTTCACCTCGATGACACGATAGTCGTTTGTCTCGGCGTTGAACGCATACTGGATGTTACATTCGCCCACGATGCCCAGGTGGCGGATACATTTGGTGGAAAGCTCCTGCAACATTTTCACCTGCTCGTCGGTCAATGAGCAAGTGGGAGCCACTACGATGGACTCACCCGTATGGATGCCCAGCGGGTCGAAGTTTTCCATGCTTGCCACCGTGAAGCAGTGGTCGTTGGCATCGCGGATTACCTCGAATTCAATTTCCTTCCAACCCTTCAGAGACTCTTCTACCAGAATCTGCTTGGAGAAAGTGAAAGAGCTTTCGGCCAATTTAATGAAGGCTTCCTCGTCCGGACAAATACCGCTTCCCAGTCCACCCAGAGCATAAGCCGAGCGCACCATCACGGGGTAGCCAATCTCGCGGGCTGCCTTCAGTGCGTCTTCCATGCTCTCCACAGCGTGGCTCTTCGGAGTCTTCATCGGAATCTCGTCCAGCTTCTTCACAAAGAGGTCACGGTCTTCGGTGTACATAATCGCCTCAACGGAAGTACCCAGCACGCGCACGCCATATTTCTGAAGAATTCCGTTCTGGTAGAGTTCCGTACCGCAGTTCAGCGCCGTCTGTCCGCCGAATGCCAGCAAAATGCCGTCGGGACGTTCTTTCTTGATGATTTCTTCCACGAAATAAGGAGTTACCGGCAAGAAATAAACTTGATCGGCGATACCTTCCGATGTCTGGATAGTAGCAATGTTCGGGTTTACCAAAACAGAACCGATACCTTCTTCGCGCAACGCCTTCAGCGCCTGCGAACCGGAATAGTCAAACTCTCCGGCCTGACCAATCTTGAGCGCACCAGAACCCAAGACAAGCACTTTCTTTAAATTCTTTTCCATATTCTCTTGTTGTCTATTAAGTTACGAGTTACAAGCTACGAACTACGAGTTGTAGCTATTTCACAAAAAAAATGCGTCACCCAATAAAGGATTAACGCATTACCAAAGAACTAAAAATATCTTTCTCGAAAAAAGAGAAACTGACGGCTCCCGAATGAAATTCATTCGAACGGAGGTTATATTTGCTTCTCATTTCCTGCGATTGCATAGTCTCTTTA
>OWIW01001814.1_pt1 | contig 10606 bp, 8 predicted proteins | sample 2433821 | NCBI WGS metagenome assembly OWIW01 (sample SAMN05065751, study PRJEB22554) | human gut metagenome | biome: ENVO:2100002; feature: ENVO:00000062; material: ENVO:00002003 | host: Homo sapiens | place: USA | reverse complement strand
GTGTATAAGAGACAGTCCTTGTACTGTGGAGTAAGGCTTCTGAAAACCATTGTCTTTCCGAAATTCATCTTCTTGCGTTTGTAAGGGAGTAAATATACCATTATCTGTCAATTGTTCCAAACATTCTTTGGCACTGTATGAAGTCTTCAATGAATGATAACGATACGGATGTTCCGCTAATGAGTGCCTCAGACTCTCCAAGGCTTTCTCCTTCTCCGGATCATGAACTCGCTGACCATCTTGATAGTAGCGTTGATAATTGTCAAAAGCATATTTCCTTTCCGCCTCTTGTGCATGGAGCAAAAACCCGGTGCATGTGATCAACATAATGCAAAGTAATTCTTTTTTCATGGTAATTTATTCGGTTTTATCAATAAAGGTTAGTTAAACAAAAGTAGAGAAAAAGAAAAAGAAGAAACGATATAAATCATACAATAAAGCGTATGTTATTGTACAAGAGCTTATAAGAAGAGTATCACGAAATAAAATAAAGATTATCTTTGCTACATTCATAAAAAGCATTGGCTATCTTTTTCCGGTTTTCATACAGTAGGTTCTGCTTCCGCAGTATACCTGCTCCATACCCGAAACCTGCCTGAGCCGTACTTGCTCCGTACATTCTCCACTCAGAGGTACCCTTATACGGAGAAAGCACGGAGTTGGTACGGAGCAAGTATAGCTCAGGTATAGTCCTGATACCTTCCAGAGGGGGTTAAAGGGATTATGAGACCAACCAACAGGGATTTAGCAAAGCAGTAGAACTTAAATCATAATATTAAACAAGAATAAAACCATGAAAAAAAATTATTTCTTATTTGCGCTGATACTTCTCTCTTCAATCAGTATGCTCCGTGCACAGAAGATTGATAACCTAATAGAGTTAAAACAGAAATCACAGAACCCATTATTCCATCAGTTAGGCAAAGCACTAAAAACACCTGCTTTTGAGAGTGAAGGTTATTGGAGTTGGGGAAGTTCCGTGGTAAAAGGAGACGATGGCAAGTATCATATGTTCGTATCCCGTTTTCCCAAGTCACTCCCCTTCCATCCTGGCTGGATGGTGGCTTCAGAGATTGTACATGCCGTATCGAATGTACCGCAAGGACCTTACCAGTTTAGTGAAGTAGCACTTCCGGCACGTGGTGCACAGTATTGGGACGGACGTTCTACACACAATCCGCGAATACTGAAATACAATCATAAATACTATCTGATTTATATGGGGGCCACTCACCCCTTCGTAGATCCAACATACGACCAGTTAACACTCAACAGTCCCTGGTGCACAGTAGCACGCTCCAACAAGCGCATTGGGTTGGCTGTTGCCGATTCACCATACGGACCATGGAAGCGTCTGGATGAGCCTATTCTGAAAACGAAGCCCAATACTTTCTTTAGTTTCCTGACTTCCAATCCCTCGCCAGTGGTACAGGAAGATGGTTCTGTCATGATGATTTTCAAGGGACGCAGACACATGGAGGACGGGAATTATTCAAATATGGCTTTAGGAATCGCCTATGCTCCGACTATCGAAGGCCCTTACCGGGTATTAAACAATGAACAACCCATTTTCCAGGTAGCCGGACAAGGAGAAGCGGAAGATCCTTTTCTTTGGAAAGACGATAAGGGATACCATGCCATCTTTAAGGATCATGTAGCTAAATTTACAGGTGAAAAAGGAGGTGGTGTTATGGCACATTCCAAAGATGGCATCAACTGGACTGTTGATAAAGACCCGAAAGCATACTCAAAAACAGTAGAGTGGGAAGACAGCACAATAGCGAAACAAGGACAATTGGAGCGTCCATTCATTCTTTTTGAGGATGGCAAGCCAACATTCATATTCTTTGCAACAATGGACGGTCCGGGCGAATTTGAAAACGGGACACACTCCTGGAACATGGTTATTCCGCTAAAATAGTTACCTTTGCAGAAATATTGAATAACTGATTGATATGCAGAGTACCCTCCCCATTCATTTTGCCCCGCTGCAAGGTTACACCGAGGCTATTTACCGACAAGCGCATGCCCGTATATTCGGTGGTGTAGAGAGCTATTATACTCCTTTTGTACGTGTAGAGCACGGAGAAATCCGAAAAAAAGACATGCGCGAAATTACTCTGGAAAACAACCGTGGCGTGCAGCTTATTCCGCAACTAATTGCTCCCGATGTGGACAAAATGGAGCTGATAATTGCCCTATTCATCGAAAAAGGATATAAGAATGTGGACATAAATCTGGGATGTCCTTTCCCTCTTTTGGCTAAACGGCACAATGGTTCGGGAATGCTTCCTTATCCCGAAGAGGTACGGGAGTTGCTGACTGCTGCCATAAAGAATCACCCCGACCTTCAGTTCTCTGTCAAGATGAGGTTGGGTTGGGAGAACCCGGAAGAAAGTCTGGCTTTACTACCCTTGCTGAATGAACTGCCACTGACACATATCATCATGCATCCCCGATTGGGAAAACAACAATATAAAGGGGAAGTGGATTTAAAAGGTTTTGAAGCCTTCTACAACGAATGTCGTCATCCGCTTATTTATAACGGTGATTTACTTACAGTAGAAGATATACAGACTATCAGCGAACGCTTTCCACGACTGGCAGGTATCATGATAGGTCGTGGACTGCTTGCCAATCCCGCCTTAGCTTTAGAGTATCAACAGGGACATCCGCTTTCCGAAAAGGATATGCAGGAGAGACTCAGATTGTTCCATGCTGACGTATTTGCCCAGTATGGCAATCTTCTGGAAGGGGGAGACAAACAACTGCTGACGAAAATGAAAAACTTCTGGGAATATCTGATGCCGGACGGAGACCGAAAGGCAAAAAAGGCGATTCATAAGTCCAACAAGCTGGAAACTTACCAGGCGGCAGTCCGCAGCTTGTTGGGGTAATCATTCATCTTATTCCGGATTTACGTCCGGAATCGTATGTACATCTTTACGTATCTGCGCTACATGATGCAACTTCATCCAGTCGTGCAGGTACTCACGGTGTTGCAACAGGATCTCTTTGTATTTCTCCTCGATGGCGAGGTTCCGCATTTCGCCACGGTCTTTTTCCATATCAAAAAGTTGCTCACGGTAACGACCTTTGTCATACAACACATATTTATAGCGAGAGGTACGCAAAGCCCAGCCACGTGTATTGCCACCTTTATCGAAAGTAGTTTCGGTTACGATATAGTCCTGATGCTTCAATGACGGATCAGCTTTCTCTACCAACGATCTGAAAGAGACACCATGCAGCCCTTCAGGAAGCCGGATACCTGCCCAGTCGCAAACTGCTGCAAAAAAATCGACACCATTATTCACGAGTTGCGGCATCTCCTTGCCGGCATTCTTCTTTCCCGGTAAGGTTACAATCAGAGGGATATTTACCACCTCTTCATATAAAGCCGATTTCTGGTTCCAGTGGTGTGCTCCCACTCCGTCGCCATGATCACTGGTAAATATCACGACTGTATTCTTCCATAAATCCTGTTTGTCTATAGCATTCAGAATCTTACCGATTTCCGCATCCACCTTTTCAACCAGACGGTAATAGAGGTTCCGGTAACGGCGCCAATCATCCGGAGTATAGTTACGGGTAGGATAAGCCGAATAATTCAGGCTCTGCTCATAACTGATAACATCAGCGTCATAGGGATTCTTAGCAAAATTAAGAGGTAGTCCTGGCCACTCATTCTGCGGCAGGTCTTCTATATTCCCCCAAGGCAAATTCTGGCTACGTGCGTACTCACAAATATTATGCGGGTTATCGAATCCTGCCACCAAGAAGAAGGGTTTGGTATGTTTTTGTTCCAGAAAGCCGACACAGGCTTCCGCCAGCCCATTATCACTATGAGGATGGATAGTAGTAAAACCAAACTCTTTATCCGGCATGGAGGCAGTATGTACATGCCATTTACCGGCATAGATACAATCATAACCGGCATTTTGCATCAGTGTTCCCAAAGTCCGGGTACGCAATGAATCCGGTATCGGCGTACCATTTCGGGCAAGTCCTACTTCGTGCGAAGTATAGCCTGTAAACATAGCTGCCCTGGCAGGTCCACTCAGGGGCGTAGAACAATAGGCATTACGGAACAGAACACCCGCCTGTGCCAGTTTATCCATATTCGGAGTATGCAAGTCATCGTTTCCCATGCAACTCATCGCAGAGGCTGTCTGCTGATCGGTAACAATGTAGATGATATTAGGCAACTCTTTCGCCCAAGCCAAAGAAGGAACGACAGCCGTTGCACACAACATTATATTCTTTACTTTCATCACAGTTCTATTTTAAGGATTAACTTCATTATTTTTTCAGTTCCACATCGAAGCTGGCGGCATCTCTGCACGTAAATTGTAAAACAGTCTGCTGCTTATCTTTGGAAATCACTTTGCAATAAGGAGTTTCTGCAACATTCCATTCACCCTTTAAAGTAACGGTTACAGGTATTTCACCACTATCATTATCAATCCAGGGACGCGAATAGATACTGCGTTCCATACGTTTGCCATCCTTGTCAAAAGCCTCATCGCTCGGACCTCGATATAGTGCCAGATCCGGTTGGGAAACGGTCAATAAGAGCTTATCTCTGTCTTCACGTATCATGACGAGGCAGGAAGTATCAGCTTTCTGTAGCAATCCCTCCCCGGGCAATGCCTGTGGTGTTTCAAAAAGTACATATGAAGTCAGGTTATCAGTCAGAGAACGAACGATATGAGCATTGCGGTCTTGTTGCAATACCTTGTAAGACGGTTTCTTTGCGAAAGCTTTCAAGGAAGCTGCATCCGTACGGGGCAGGACAGCATATTCATAGGAAGCACCTTTCGGAGCTTTTCCATGCTCTAATACCAATGAAACCCAATCACCGGAAGTAGGTTTCGGATTACGTTCACCTACGGTAACTTGTGGGAAATTCCTTTCATATTTCGCCGCTTTCATCGTATTTTTCGACAGATAATAACCTACTCCGTTAGGATCGATATAGGTCTGTCCGTCACTTTTATAAGCTGCCCAGTAATCATGCATTTCGGGAGTAGTGGCTGCCAACTGGAAAACGGTAGTTTCTGTCGGGAACTCTTCATTTGTATTCTCAATATCCGTTCCCAGACATACGATCGTTCCATTGAAGAAGTGATAAGATTTACGGGCACGGTGTGAACCGTTGTACTTGTCATGCTCGTGAAGCTTCATGCCGAAGTTACCATTTAATTTTGCCTGAGACAAACCGCCTGCAAAAGCCTCGTCGGAATAAAGCATTTCTTCCATACCTGAGAAAGTATCTACATTCATCACTTTGGCACGAAGCTGATCGAATGGCAAATGAATAGTCGTCGTACCGGGAAAACGGTTCCAGTCGAAGCCTGCTTCCTGCCAACCACTGGTTGTAAAAGTAACCATCTCATCGGGTTTTCCGGTCAATATCTGCATGCCTCCGTGAGCCAGGTAGCGACCGAAGAAATTAGCATCCAGATAATGTTCGGCTGCCCAAAGGTAACGGGAATGCCCACGTACCACAGCAGCCCAATTATCCCGGCGCTGTACTGAAACGCAGCCGTACCCTAACGCCAAATTACCTTGCGGATCGGGTTCGGGGCGGAATCCCTGTGCTTCAAATAGTTGTTTCAATTTCTGTTCATGGGCAGTAGATGCTTTCGGTAGATAATCAGGAGAATTCTTATCAGGAGTTTCCGTATAAGAAACCAGACGCAGATAAGCAGCAGCCAGTTCAGGATCGTATTTTTGTTTTCCATCGGGAGTGCCAGCCAAGGCCAAAGTAGCATATTGTATAGGGATCAACTGTCCCTTTCCATTGGGATGGCGTCCTGACATGGAAAGAGCCCATTGCTTGGTATTACAATAGAAACGCATAGTGAGCAATACATTCTTTACTGTTTCGTGCGCTATTTCAGATACTTTGAATCCTGTTCCGCTCAACAGATAAATCATACTCGTGGCACCATCCAGACCGCCGACCGCATAAGCCGGGTAATTATTGCGATGGTGGAAACAAGCACCGTCTTTTTTGAAAGAACCGGCCAATCCGAATGCCGGACGGCAACCATAATCTATCCAACGGGAGAAAGAACGGAGATATTGAAGTTTCTCAGGAGTATCTTCCATAATCAGGATACTTGCCATGCGCCCCTGCGTCTGCGTATTGAAAGTATCTATATCAATGCCATTAACCGTGGGTTTAGGATATACTTCATTGGTGATGGCATACCAGCGCAAAGTACGTTCCGCTTCGTTCAGCTTTCCGGCTTCTCTCAATACATCTTTCATCAGGAAATAGGCCACATACAAACCGCGCATACTGTATCCGTAATGATGGATATTTCCCCAACAACTGCCATAAGCTACTCCCTGATCGGTGATGTGGTCGTACATCGCCAGGAACTTCTGTTTCAGCTCATCCTTTGCCACAGCATCCGAAGCGTTGTTATAGGCATAGGCTATCCGGCGCATCAGATTGAAATACTCACTCATCTCCATCCCTAACTTGGTGAACATGCCTTTGTCCCAGTTGGGATACATACGTTCGTAAGCTTCAGCCTGGCGTACCATAAAGATGGGCAGTCCGCTTACAACACCGTCCTTATAAGTAATCCCATAGAAATCATATTTCTTACGGATACTTTTCATTTCTTTTTCTGTCAGTTTAGAAGGAGTATAAAGCATATCGCGGAAACGTTTTTCCATCAACTGCATGTCTTGTCTGTCCTTCTCGCTAACCGGAGTAAGGGCTATTTCCGCTTTCCACAGGGAGTGTTCATAAATCACCAGCCAATGGTTGGTGGTTCCTTTATTAACGAAGGGCACCTGCACATCAGCTGTTTGCTGACGGGCATCCACTTTACTGGCAGTTATCAAATGGTCTATGAACAACTCTCCCTTTACATCAGGTGCAACGATACGCAGTTCATTCATCCCGGGTTCAGGAGTGCCTTGCATATCGCGCTCGTAGCAGACCCACGCAGCACGCCAGCCGGTGAAGTTAATACCGAAAGGAAAGGAAGTACACTTCTTTCCATCTTTCAGGAATTCAAACTCAATAGTAGTATCCTGAGCCTTTGCATTGTACACCCAAACTATAAAAGCGGAAAGATAAGTGTCTTTTCCGGTAGGGTCTTTCTTCTCAAACTTCAGATCACGCTGAAGGGTTAGTACAGAACCGGGGTCAAACGTCCAGCGCAAACTATGCGTACCATCTTTATAATGTTGGTCGCTAATGTCAAGCGTGGCCTTCGTAGCGCTCAGCCCGGCAGGAAGTTCAGGTTGTTCAAAAGAGAGCAACCGGTCATTCTTTACAACCTGTGCCGACAGGCTGAAAGAAAACAGTGCAGTGCATACAGCGGCAAGAATAGGTTTCATCAGATTAAGTTTCGTTATCATGGTATAAGAATATTAATAGAGTTAATTCAAGTGTTCGATACGGAAATTCGTGAAGCGGACATGATTTTGAAGAAGGCGTAAGCCAAAATGTCCATCGCCTGCACCGGCTTCGAGAGGCAGACGGAAAAGTTCCTCACCATCTACAAGAAAAGTTGTGCAATTGTCCTGAACGCGGATCTGAATATAATACCATTGATTAGGTTTCAACAGATGAACCGGGTCGGTATATTCTTTAATCAGAGGTTTGATACGGGCCTCGTCTACATCATAAAACTGACCGTAGTAACGACGAAAACGGGTAGTGGTATTATCATTACCACCATAGCCTACATAAAAAAGGTTCAATGTATTATAGTTGCGGAAGACACCGTTTCGCCAAGTGGAACGGACCAAGAGTTTGCCGGGATGTTTCGGGTCGTTTGCAGCCCAGAAGCAGTTCATATCACTCAGACGGTCGTGTTTACCGCCATTCATTACCATACAGATATGGTAACTGATCTCGTAATCGCCGGTCAGGCGATCTTTATACCATAAAGTAAGTCCTTCGGGGACAATCAATTCAAGAGTATCTTCACGAATGGTGAAGTCCATTATTCCCGACTGGTCTTCGGCTATCCAATGGCCCAATGAGAGCCGATCCTGTGCCAATACGGTACAGGGCAGGAAAAGAAAAAGACATTTCCACAGAATTTGTATGAAAGATGAATGTGTCATTTCCGGTATTAGTTTCGTTTACAATATTTCCACATTGCAAAGAAACGGTACTTTTTAGAGAAAATGACACATAAATCGTACAGAAAAGGTATATTTTAGTAATTTAAGGATGCATCTCCTCAAACGCTTTATTCTCCTCTTCTATCGTAGTGATGGTTTCCGGCAGTTCACTGATAGGAAGATCGAAATTATACCAGTCAGTATAGCAATCGGTAACGTACCACTTCCCGTCAATCAGTTCGAACACTACGCGAAGGGAAGCTTCCGACTCATCATAGCCAGCCTCAAACTCTTTATGCTTGGGGTTGTTCACGGTAAACCGGGAGACATAAACTCCGCCCTCTTCGTCTGTGATACGTTCTTCTTTAAACGCATCTTCACCCAGCAACGCCCACTTATCACGTGTAAACGGAAAAGTCTTCTCCGTCTCACCGTCTTCCTCTAACAAGGCTATGGGAGTTTTCAACGGAAACTTGATACGGGAATACTGGAAAGAAGCACTGGAAGTAAATTTCTTGAGGAATGTCTGGAAGTCCTCATTAGTTGCGGCAGCATGACCATTCGTAGTCGTCAGCATAAGTACCGCGAAAAGACAAAATACAAAGTGAATTGCCTTCATTTAGTTACAATGTCAAAGGGTTTATTAATCAGGCGCAAAGATAATGCAAATCCGCAGATTTGAGATAAAAAGGAAAAAGAATATTATAGGTGATGTTGGATCTATAGATGCAGCATGTCCCATCTATAGATGCAGCATGACCGATATATAGATGCAACGCGTCCGATATATAGATGCAACATATCCGATATATAGATCCTGCACCCTTATCATGTAACCCTTCATCATATGTTTCATTTCTGCCTCAGATACTCAAACCCAAAACGACAGCGTAAGCAGTCTTTCTTATCGCAATACTCTTTCTGAAGCTGCAACAAAGCCTGCGAATCAGCAGCAGTAGATACAGGTAGTCCTGCCCCACTCCAGTGGCGGATGATATGATTATCCTCCGCTTTCAGACTTTCTAGAAAGCCCGTAGCCCGTTCGCAAAGCTCCTCATTCGCCTTATGCAAGCCATAAGCATATAAAAAAGGGATGACAGTATTAATAACAATCAGGTTCTGGGCATTCTTTCCCACTTGTTTTTCACAGGAGGAAGAGACTTTCCGGAAATTGAAATGCTCTTCCCAATACGGAGAGGTAGCGACAGTCAGTAGTTTCCGGACAGCTTCCAGCGTATCCGCTTCCATAATACGGGAGAATAAGGACTGCTCTTTATAATAAAGATTTGCCAACTGCGCCAAGCGGACATGAGGGAAATTACCTGGACGTAAGCGAAGAAAGCGCCATTGAGTAGCAGCCATCGGAACAGGCAGTTCAAACTTATGCTGCAAGTAGCGAAATTCCTTCTGCAACTTCAGATAATACCCGTCTGCATCCGGTAGTTCTTCATCCAGCAGCCCGGCTTGCCCCAAAAAGAAGGCTTCTACTTGAAAGAGATTATCCCGGTGCTTATCTATCGCACGAAAAGGCAGACGACTGGCCCATGCTTCAAAGGCATCCCCATTCAGCCCGAAACCAAAGTTGCGGGCCAAGGTGATAAAGAATACATCTTCCCAATGATTATTGCATCGCTCCAACCGGGCGGCAATCACATGGGCTTTCTGCTCGAAACGTTCTACCTGCAAAGCAGAAAGCCAGGAATGGACTGTTAGTTTCGGAAGAGAAGACAATATGGAATAACAAGGAGGATAGATTTCCGCATGACTCAGTTCATCATAACGCTGACGAACAGATTCAGGACAGGATAGTTGCAGTTGTGGCACCGGTGCTCCGTTTGCACGAAACACTTCGCAATCTACAGTTTCCGCTACGTACAGAATGACATTGTCATAAGCTGCATCTTTATCGTGACCATGCCTCATCCAATCGGATGCCAACGTATGCACTTCGATGTTTCCCACCCAAAGGGTACCGCCAATTTTTAGTTTGGCATTGAAGAAGTCGGGGCCTGCGTTTGTGTTCGGTAGTCCGGCATCTATCACTTCAACCGGTTCACCGGTGGTGGTCTGGAGCATCTTTAACGGAAAGATTTTATGCTTCCAGACATAATGCAATAGTAGTTCCATTGTTAACAAGAAGTTAATGTACGCAACAAATGTAAGAAAAAGATTATCTTTGCGACCTATAGAACGTTGATAAAGTGAATTTAATCAGAAGAAAGAATGAAAATAGCATTAATCGGTTACGGTAAAATGGGTAAGGAAATCGAAAAGATTGCCCTCAGTCGCGGACACGAGATTGTCAGCATCATCGACGTAAACAACCAGGAGGATTTTAACTCGGACGCTTTCAAGAGCGCAGACGTTGCCATAGAATTCACAAATCCTATGGTAGCCTACTCCAATTATATAAAAACCTTCGAAGCCGGAGTGAAGTTGGTTTCCGGCAGTACCGGATGGATGGACAAACACCTGTCTCTTATACACATCTGACGCTGCCGAC
>OWIW01001804.1_pt1 | contig 10660 bp, 10 predicted proteins | sample 2433821 | NCBI WGS metagenome assembly OWIW01 (sample SAMN05065751, study PRJEB22554) | human gut metagenome | biome: ENVO:2100002; feature: ENVO:00000062; material: ENVO:00002003 | host: Homo sapiens | place: USA | reverse complement strand
GATTAGCGAGTGTCTCGTGGGCTCGGAGATGTGTATAAGAGACAGCCGTTGAATACCCCGGCAGCCATAGCTGTCCACATGGCTCCGCTTACGGGTAATACCGTTTTTTCTGACAGGGAAAGCCAGGCCATCAGCACACAGGTTAAATAATTTCCCACAAGAAGCCCGTATCGGCTGCTGTTTGGCCGCCCCGACAGACGCAGCGCAATCGCCATGGAAGCACTGCAGAGCAGGGCGAGTATCAGTTCTATCATTTTACTGTTCTCCCTTTTCGTATGATCTTTTGTAAATGCAGCAATTGAGCGGCTTTAAATTTACCGACTTCATGGCCATAAAACAATCATAAATCTATGTTATTTCAACAAAATCCTGTCACATATCTTCTATCATACTAAATTATATCGTGAAGTCAAGCTGGTTTCCTAATTATATCCGGTTCAAACATATCCCCATATCATGTTAAAGAAGGGATCATACACTCTAATCCGGGCAGTCCTGACTATTCTGCCAGTGCTAATCAGTTTCCAGCAATAGGATTCTTCTTTTATATATCCTTAAAAAAAGGAATATGCTGATTAGAATAGAGCATACTTCCGAAATCGGCCAGCAAAACCAGATAAGAGCCATATCTCCAAACTGAGTCAGAAAATAAGCCAGCGGAATCCTGATCACCAACTGCCTGGACGTAGTTACGATCAGGCTGTAATGGCCATTGCCAAGCCCCTGAAACAACGAACTGCAAATCACAGAAACCGGGGAAAGCAGAAAAGTAAATCCAACAATGCGAAAAATCGGAATACCTACCCGCAGCATCTCCCGCGTAGGCTGAAAAGGTGACATCAAGGCTTCCGGAAAGAAAACAAAACAGGATGAAGCCAAGGCCATAATAAAACAGCCATAGATCAGTCCCCATTTCACAGAAGCCATTATCCTCTTTTTATTTTTTGCTCCATAATTATAGGCTGCAATAGAAACCATACTGCTGTTTATACCGATCATTGGGGTCTGGACAAAATGCTGAAGGCGGTTGTAAATCCCAAATACCGCCACCGCCGTCGTAGAATACGCTGCCACAAGACGGTTCATCAGGAACGACATAAGAGAAGTGACAGAGGCCATGACTGTCGTAGGAATTCCTACGCGAAAAACAGCAGCCATCATATGGCGATCCGGACGAAACCGTTTCAGAGAAAAGGACAGTTCTGTATTTTTTCTTAAGTTTAACCAGACAGCCAGACCCATGGCAATCCACTGGCCGCATACCGTAGCCAGCGCGGCACCCCGGATCCCCATAGCAGGAAATCCAAACATGCCGAAAATAAACACTGCATCCAGAAGTATATTAATTGCAGCCCCAGTTCCCTGAGTTACCATCGTACATGTATTCTTACCCGTAGCCTGTAACAGACATTCAAACGTAACTTCCCCGAAGATTCCGAAGGAACCTATCATACAAAGCTGCAAATACTGCACTCCATAAAAAATGATTTCCCTATTATCCGTCTGCAGCAGAAAATACGCTTCGGTAAAAAATAAGCCAAAAATCAGAAAAATAAGCATACAGAAAAATTCAATCAAAATCCCGTTTAAAGCTGCTGCAGAAGCCTGATCCCGGTCCTTTTTTCCAAGACAGGAAGTTACCAGCGCATTAATTCCTACTCCCAGGCCCGCTGCAGTAGAACTCATCAGGTTTTGTGCGGTAACTGCCAGAGAAATAGCGGCCAGAGCATTTTCACCCAAGCGTGATATAAAAAGGCTGTCAATAATATTGTACATAGCCTGTACCATTAATGAGACGGTAAGCGGACACGCCATATTGAACAGCAAATATGGTATTTTCATAGTTCCCATTTTATTTTCTTTGTTTTCAGAAGCTGGTTTCATAAAATCCCCTCATTCCCATATCAGTCAGCCTGTAATCGTTTCGATCTTATTTACATAAAACAACGTCAGAGTGCCTCTTTTTTTGTCCCGTCAAAAAACAGAACAGTGCCATAACAAGATAGGCGTTAACGCAGACAACAAAATTAAAGCGGCCGTTCTCATAGCCAAACATACCTGCAATGGCAGTCATAATAAACTTGGAAAGAAAGCTGCCCAGGCTTCCGAAAACATTCAGAAAAGAGGCTGCATTGCTTCGGGCATAACCTGGTATCTCCAGTCCGACAAATACCTGAAGAGCAGGCATATTCACGCCAAACCCAATTCCAACCAGCATTGCTCCCACCCCCATAATAACAGCATTAGAGCTCAAAGCCATCAGCAGATAACCGGCCGACAGGAATAGGTATGCACCTCCCAAAGCACGTATCTCCCATTTGTTAATAAATTTATAAAGCCAGCCGCCGGCTACTCCTGACAGGGTAACCAGAGATAATATTACTGTAGCTGTCATGGAACTTCCAAATCCGCTCTTCATCACTACATCAGAAGTTTCTGTAACGCAGACATAGAACAATATCATATGAACAAAGTAAAGATTACACCATTTCAATATAGGGCGAAACATGGAAAGCGGAATTTTTTTATTTTTTTCCTCATCGGTAAGGGCAGGAGGCTCCGGCATGAATCTTATAACTATCAACAATGCCGGAAATACCACAACATAGATCAAAAAGGTTGCCTGCCAGCCCCATCTGGCACACGCTACACCGCCCATCATCTGGAACATTACAGCTCCAATATTAGTAAAAACAGCATTTAAGCTGGCTTGCTGATGCACCTCAGCCCCGCGGAAAACAGACATCATGACAGGCATGATTAATGGAGTCAGAATACCCGTTCCACAGCCAAACAGCGCTCTCCACAAAAGAAGCAGATAAAAATTATGAGTAAAAAACGGAGCAACGCCACTGATCAGATTACAAGTCAGACCACAGACTGTCAACACACGGTATGACACTTTTTTTCCGGCTATCTGCCCGCAGAACAGGGTCATGGGAATCGCCAAAAGTGAGGGGATGGTGGTAAGAAGTGAAATCATGGTGGAAGGGATATCCGGATAAGCTTCTCCCACACTGGCCAGTACCGGACTTACCGCACTGGAAGCCAGCGTCAAAAAGGAGAGTGCCACAAGGGTATAGGACGTTGCTTTTTTATTTTGTATCATAGAATCTCCTCTGTATATTCCAGTCCTTAAAAATGGCCCGAAACGCTGAACATGCAGCATTCGGGCCCTACTATCAGTTCTTTTTAGAAAGATGGCATGCTACCAGATGGCCTCCCCCTGCATCCTTAAGGGAAGGAACCTCTGTCCTGCAGGCATCCGTTGCATAAGCACACCGGGGATGGAACGGACAACCAGAAGGTGCATGAATCGGGCTCGGAACCTCTCCCTCCAGAAGAATGCGGTTTCTTTTCTTCTCCTCATAATAATCCGTTATCGGAACCGCGGAAAGCAGTGCCTTCGTATAGGGATGGATCGGATTGGTATAGATTTCCGCTGCATCCATAATCTCAACAATATGTCCCAGATACATGACTCCGATTACATCGGCAATATGACGCACCACTGCCAGATCGTGAGCAATAAATACATAGGTAAGCCCAAGACGCTCCTGAAGCGATTGAAACAAATTGATGACCTGGGCCTGTATGAATACATCCAGGGCAGAGACCGGTTCGTCGCAAACAATCAGTTCCGGATTACAGGCCAGAGCTCTTGCAATCCCAAGTCGCTGCCTTTGACCACCGCTCATTTCATGTGGATACCGGTCTCCCATTTCCGGTAATAATTCCACGGTCTCCAACAGTTCCTTCACTCTGGCGGCCACGGCGGCCTCCGTATATTTTTCCCTGCCGGTAACCACGGCCTCTTTAATAATCGAGTATGCAGACTGACGGGGATCCAGAGAACCATAGGGATCCTGGAAAATCAGCTGAATCTCCCTGCGAATCGATTTAATCTCATCTTTTGATGCTCTGCTGAGATCCATTCCCTTATAGTAAATATGACCCTCTGTCGGTGTATTGATCCGCAGAATACATTTTCCTGTAGTTGTCTTTCCACATCCTGATTCCCCTACCAGACCGAAGGTTTTCCCTTTTTCCACTTCAAAAGAAACATCATCTACTGCCTTCACGCAGGAAGTTGTCTTTCCAAAGACAGATTTGGCAGCGGGGAAATACATTTTTAAATTTTCTACTTTTAACAGTGTTTCTTTTTCAGGCACTTGTTTTCCCCCCTCTCACATCCAGATGGCAGGCCATAAAATGACCGTTCCCGTCAATGGGCCGAAGTTCAGGTGCTGCTGCATTTCTGCACTTATCGCACGCATATGGACATCTTGGGTAGAAGGAACAGTATTCCGGGATGTTTGCCAGGTTAGGCGGAGCACCCTCAATTGGAATTAACTTCTCATTCCGATTGTCAACCAGTTTGGGTACGGAAGCCAGGAGTCCAAGAGTATAGGGATGTCTCGGGTTGGTCAAAAGAGCTTCTGTAGTACCTGACTCCACAATGCGCCCGGCATACATGACATAAATACGATCCGCGTAACGGGTTACCAGCCCCAGATTATGCGTGACTACTATGATGGAAGTCCCCTTCTCTTCCACAAGAGAGAGGAGAAGCTCCATAACCTGAGCCTGCGTTGTTACATCCAAAGCTGTGGTCGGCTCATCCGCTATAATCAGCTTGGAATTACATGCCACAGAAATGGCAATCATGGCCCTCTGGCGCATCCCTCCACTCATTTCAAACGGATAGTTTTTCATGCGTGCTTCCGGGTCTGGAATGCCTACTGCAGCCAGAGCTTCAACGCCTCTCTTCCATGCCTCCTGTTTACTCATATTCTTATGATGCGCCCGAAGGACCTCTGTCAGCTGGTTTCCAATTGTATAAACCGGATTTAAGCTGGTCATAGGCTCCTGAAATATCATGGAAATACCATTTCCGCGGATATTGCACATCTGCTTTTTGGAATAGGTTAACAGATTCTCACCTTCAAACCAGACCTCGCCTCCAAGAATTTTTCCCGGAGGAGACTGTATAAGCTGCAGAACAGACAGCTGAGTTACAGACTTTCCACTTCCAGACTCACCAACCACCGCGACAACTTCTCTTTCATTTACATGAAAGCTTACATCATTAACTGATTTTACCTCCCCTGCCTCCGTAAAAAAGGAGGTACGAAGATTTTTCACATCTAATAATACTTTTTTCTCTTCCATTATATTTTCCCCCTCAGTCTTGGATCCAGGGCATCACGGAGTGCATCACCTACGACGTTAAAGGCAATCACCACCAGCATAATACAGATACCGGGAAGAATCGCTACCAGCGGCTGATTAAACAGATACTTATAACCTTCCGAAACCATAACCCCCCAGGCAGGTGTAGGAGGAATAATGCCCACGCCTAAGTAACTGAGAGTAGATTCCAGCATGATGGCCGTTCCTACGTTCATGGTAAAGGTAACAATCAGGGAAGCCAGACAATTGGGTAACAGATGTCGGAACATAATTACAAGCGGCTTCTGTCCGATCAGATTGGAAGCTGTAACGTAATCATTTTCCCTCAGGCTGATTACCAGACCATTTACCATACGGATGTAACTGGGAATGATCGAAACTCCAATGACAACGCTGATACCTATCAGGTTTCCTGTTACCATGGCTGAAAGTACCATCGTAAATATAATAGGGGGTATGGCAATCATTGCATCCGTAATCCGCATCACAAGTGTATTGAGCCATCCGCCTACGTAACCGGCAATCAGACCGATCGAGGTTCCCAGTATAGCCGCCCATATACTGGACAGCAGGCCTGTAATCAGAGATACTCTGGCACCATACAAAAGTCTTGTCAAAGTATCCCGTCCAATATTATCGCAGCCAAGTAAATGCTCACCGCTGGGTCCGGCCAAAATATAGCGAAGATTCTGTTCATAAGGAGTATACCGGGTTAAAACCGGTGCAAAAACAGCAATAAATACAAACGCTGTGATGATACCGAAACACAGCTTAGTCACCCAGCCCCGGCTGAAGAATATCCGGAAGAAGCGTTTCATGCCAACTGCACGTTTTGAATTTTTCTTTGACATACGGCTCACCTCCAGGACTTACGGATACGCGGGTCCACGAATCCATATAGTAAATCAATCAAAAAGTTAACCAGAACTGTAAACACGGAAATCACAAATACACAGCCCTGTACCACCATATAGTCTCTGCCGTTAATCGCACTTACAATTAAAGTACCAATACCAGCAATATTGAACACCTGCTCTACCATCAGGGAACCGCCTACTACGACGCGTACCTGCAGGCCTATGGTAGTAATAACAGGAATTAATGCATTTTTAAGCGCATGCTTGTAAATAACACTTTTTTCAGCCAGCCCATTGGCACGTGCCGTACGGATATAATCCTGGTTCACGACCTCCAGCATATTTGACCGTGTCTGCCGTGCGACCGATGCCAGAAGACTAAATGAAAGGATCAGAATCGGCATGACTCCATAGTAGATGTATTGACCGAAATTTTCACCTGGCGATACATATCCGGACAGCGGCAGCCAGCCCAGCTTCATGCCGAAAATATAGATTCCCACGATACCAAGCCAGAACTGTGGCGCCCCGAGTCCTATGGTACTGACAAATGTAATCAGGTTATCAATAAATTTTCCACGCCGTATGGCACTGATAATACCACACAGGATCCCCAGGATACTGGAAAGAATCAAAGCGGGCAGACCTATGGATATGGTACGGGGCAGTCTTTCAGCCAGACAGGTTAATACCGGACGGCTGTAAGTAATAGAATCGCCTAAATCTCCGCGGAGTGTATCTGTAATCCAGATGAAATACTGTTCCACTATGGGACGATCCAGATAGTATTTCTCGCGGAAGGTTGCAATATCCTGTTCTGATGCTTCCGAGCCGAGAGCCAGAACAGCCGGATCTCCGGGAAGCATATGAACCAATGTAAAAGAAATTACAGAGACCAAAAATATGACTGCAACAGATATTCCTAATCTCTTTAAAATATATCGACCCATAATAATCACCACCTTTTCCTGCACAAAACAGGGCATACGTCACATCTCAGGCTGGTAACGCATGCCCATTTTCTAATAGTAAAAATTATTCAGCCTCTTTCCACAGTTCATTCCATGTAGCGACATACTGCTGAACTGCTCCGTAATCACCATGAAGTTTCGGACTGGTCACTGCAGTAGAATAGGTTATTGATACAGTATAAAGCTCTACATTATCCTGGAACAGAATCTTGACCGCTTCCTTTAAGTTTTTGCTTAAAGTTTCCTGATCAGATACAATTGCTTCATTAATAAGGCTTACCGATTTGTCATCATGCAGGAATGTAGCTCCGCCGAATCTGGCGCCTGGAATCATATTGGCTGCAACCTGGGAGAACTGACCATTTCCCAGACCCATGGGATGGAATAAAATGCCGTCCCATTCTCCAAGATAGTTTGCATAATTGGCAACTTCAATCTGATTTAATGTTACAGTTATGCCGACCTGTTGAAGTTCCGCCTGAATAATCTGGCAGACACTCTTTGCAAAATCCCCTACCTGGAAATTAATTGTCAGTTCAAAACCATTATCATATCCTGCTTCTTTCAGAAGAGCCTTAGCCTTTTCCACATCGTATCCATAGCCTGTAACTTCACTGTTATATTCTGCTGAACTGGAAACGGCCCACTGGGTAGATGCTGTTCCATAAGCACCGTTCCCCAGGAGAGATTCGCAGATTGCATCTGAATCTACAGCATATGCAATCGCCTGACGTACACGCAGATCCTTTAACGGACCATCTGCCTGGCTGTTAAAGCAAAGAGTGTAACCAGTAGAAGGAATAGCGGCATTGGTCAGTGAATATCCCTTAGCCTTTAATGCATCAGCTGTGATCGCATCACCTGACAGATTCATAATATCGAGATCTCCTACTTCCAGGGCCGCCTGCTGCGTCGCTGTGGAAGCATAAATCTTAAAGTTGACACCGTCTAAGTAAGGTGTTCCACGCCAATATCCATCATATCTTTCTGTATAGATGCCTTCGCCATGCACCCATTTCGTCACCTTAAATGCACCGGTTCCGACAGGTGTCTCGTTAAACCCATCTACCCCAAGGGATTCCACTGCAGAAGGGCTGCAGATATAGCAGGTACGGGCAAGACCGTAATCAAACAGTGCATCCCATTTTGACATATGTACTACAACTGTTTTTTCGTCAACCACTTCAACACTGTCCACATAATTAAAGTAAGATCCTGTCAAAACACCATTTTCCTTATAGTAATCCAGATTCCACTTTATCGCTTCCGCATCCAGCGGAGTCCCATCCTGGAAGGTAATTCCATCCTTTACTACTATTGTGTAGGTCAGTGCCTCCGGATCTCCTTCAAAGGATTCTACCAGATATGGCTGCGGTTTACCGGTTTCGTCATATTGCAGCAAAGTTTCATATATGGCAGGTGCCAGAACGGATTCATTCGAGTTGCGCAGCATCCAGCCCTGCAGGGTAGTCGGATCATCTGTAATAGGAATATTAACCGTTCCTCCAGAAACAGGTTCACCGCTTTCTGCAGCAGGGGCCGCAGTACTTTCCTCCCCAGCTTCCTTACTTGTGGTAACCTCACTTTCATTCGCCTTGCTCTCACCAGCCATCGTCTCACTGGCACTTTTGCTTCCGCATGCTGCCAAAGACATGCTCATGGTAACTGCCAACACCACTGCAATCAATTTTTTCATTTTGCTTCCTCCCTCGTATTATTATCTGATACTATAATTGATGTACCCAGTACAATTTTCTTACATTCTGCGCATGGAAATAATCTTTTTTTGCTCGTCATCTGTCAGGCCTCCCATGGCGTGTCCGGTGCTGTATACTACGTTTTTTTCTCTTAAATCCTCCATGCCGTATTTAATCATGCCGTACAACGCGGCTTTTTCAAACACATGCATGGTCACCAGATTGAAATCCAGCTTTTTAATATCTTCCAGTTCAACACACGGCTTACCATTTACCACAATAACGTCAGGCCACATTTTCCAGCCCAAATCCTTTTGTGCAACCCTGGTTCCCATGGCCAGGTCATTCATTCCGCCACATACGGTAGTCATAGGTGCTCCCAGTTTCTTAGCAAGGACACAGCGGGTAATCGCCTCATCCATCCCATAGGATGGTCCCGATTCTGTACGGGCGATACACACACAGCCAGTCCCTTCACAGGCAGCTACTGCGGCTTTGATTTTAGACAGCCAGTGATCCCTTCTGATGGTCTTGTAGGAAGGATCCAATAAAGCAGGATTTACTTCGTCCGGATTGGCATTGTAATACTCCATACGCTCAAAACCACGATGGCCTGTACTGTCATCTAATGTAAAGCCTGCGGCGCCCGCACGAATCAGCCTTTTTACATTCCGGTAAATAACTGCCGGACTTTCTCCATAGCCATCATCAAAATCCACCAGTAATGGTATATCAGTACAATTGGTGATCGCTTCCACAATTGTGATAACCTCATCCAAAGTCCCAAAAGCCATATCGGGCTGGCCATCCATACTGTATGCAATGGCTCCGCCGCTTAACATCATACATGGATATCCGCTTCTCTCTGCAGCCATGGCAGTCATACAGTCATATACACAGGGAGCAAATACCTGCTCTCCTTTTTCAAAAAGCTCCATTCCGGTTATTTTCTTTTTCATTTCTTCACCTCCTGGAACGCTTCTTTTCCCAGCTCACTTAAATCTTCAAATTTTTTCTCGAGAGGCATCCATTTTTTCCAGTAACTGAATATATAATGATAGTCTCTCAAATTTCCTTCCTCATCCAGCAGATAACCATCAAAATCATGTAGATCGGCATATACGGTATTCTTATTAGCCCAGTTTTTGGTTCCAAAATCTATATCGCCGAACCATGAGGCTTTTTCCATAAACGTGATGAAAACCAGTCCATACCCAAGTTCCATCAGTGTCTCTGCCGACACCTCCGGGCTTCCATCTTTTACAGTTAAATCACTCCAAAGCTTAGAACCGGCAATCGCCCCGGCAAACTCTCTGGCATCGTCCTCCGTATGCATACACACGGCTCCTACCATCTGTGCCCCTGCAGCCTGCGCCGCTTTGCACCTGGCAATGGCATCTGCCTGATCTGCAGCGTAGCTGCGGGCCAGCACCATGCAATCCGTATTAGAAGCAGCCTCTACAGCAATGGCAACTTTTCTGGCAAATACCTCAGGACTTACCAAAGTAATCTCAGGGGAATCGCTTCCGCAGCCAAAAGTGCGGTCATCCAACAGCATGGCCGCTGCTCCTGCCTTTACAATACGTTCCAAATCATAGGGCATGATACGAAGGTTATCACTGAAACCGCTGCGTACCTCAACAATCAGAGGAATACTGCAGTTGTCTTCTACAAAACGAGTCAGGGACCACACCATTTCTGATGTGCTTAAGGTACCCTCATCCGGCGTCCCATGTACGGTATGAGTTAATGCCGATGCACTGAGCAAAGCGCCCTTACAGCCCATATACTCTGCTGCCCGGGTGGAAATTCCATCAAATGTATCCGGAGCAATCAGTTGACCTTCAGCCAAAACTGACTGCAGTGTAGGAATATTCATTTTTATCCCTGCCTCTTATACACATCTGACGCTGCCGACGAAGCTAGAAGTGTAGATCTCGGT
>OWIW01001803.1_pt1 | contig 10660 bp, 8 predicted proteins | sample 2433821 | NCBI WGS metagenome assembly OWIW01 (sample SAMN05065751, study PRJEB22554) | human gut metagenome | biome: ENVO:2100002; feature: ENVO:00000062; material: ENVO:00002003 | host: Homo sapiens | place: USA | reverse complement strand
CGAGATTAGCGAGTGTCTCGTGGGCTCGGAGATGTGTATAAGAGACAGAAATGAACTTCATAGAATAGTATCCAAATGTGCTTTTTTTGGATAACAGCACTTATTGATATATTCATGAAGATTATAATCACAAGGGAATACATAATGAAAAGAAAAGTTCTGGCAATGCTGGTCCCGGCGTTATTAGTTGCTGGCGCAGCAAATGCGGCTGAAATTTATAATAAAAATGGCAATAAAGTTGAGCTATACGGCAAGATGGTTGGTGAGCGCATTCTGACCGACCGTGAAAATGGTGAAAAAGGCGATAATTCTCAAGATACCTCTTATGCCCGTGTAGGCGTGAAAGGTGAAACTCAGATCAACCCTGAACTGACTGGTTACGGTCAGTTTGAACTAGACCTGGAAGCATCAAACAGACACAACCCTGACCAAACTCGTTTGGCATATGCTGGTTTGAGTTACAAAGATTTTGGTTCATTCGACTACGGTCGTAATGTCGGTGTCGCGTATGATGCAGAAGCATTTACTGATATGTTTGTTGAGTGGGGCGGTGACTCATGGGCTGGTACTGACCTGTTCATGACCAACCGTACCAACGGTGTTGCAACCTATCGTAACACAGATTTCTTTGGCATGGTTGAAGGTCTAAATTTTGCTCTGCAATATCAGGGTAAAAATGAAGGTACAGGCAACTACAAAGCAAATGGCGATGGCCATGGTTTATCTGCAACTTACACTATTGACGGTTTCTCATTTGCTGGTGCTTATGCAAACTCTGACCGTACTGATTGGCAGTCTGGTGATGGTAAAGGCGAAAGAGCCGAAGTTTGGGCGTTGTCAACAAAATATGACGCTAACAATGTCTATGCTGCTGTGATGTACGGTGAATCTCACAACATGAATTCCGACGACGGTGATGTTGTGAACAAAACACAAAACTTCGAAGCTGTTCTGCAATATCAGTTCGACTTTGGTCTGCGTCCATCCATCGGTTACTCCTATTCTAAAGCACTGGACGTAGCAGGTTACAAAGATTCTGATCGTCTGAACTATATTGAAATCGGTACCTGGTATTACTTCAATAAGAATATGAACGTATATACCGCTTATCAGATCAACCTGCTTGATAAGAGTGATTATGTTCTCGCTCATGGACTGAACACCGACGACCAACTGGCAGTTGGTATCGTCTACCAGTTCTAATCAGCCAACGCGCCGAGGCGTGTTACTGTAAAACATAACACCAGCCTGAGTTCGTCCCTCATCGAACTCAGGCTTTTTTTATTGGCATTTCATCTCCATCTGCGGCACACGCAATTGCCAAAGCATCTCGATACAGCCCCTTACCCTGCCCCTCCTGGCACAATATCCTCTACCAGCAACTCTTCCAGCCAACACCCCAAATGCATTTCTTTATAAATTTAATCTGTAACAAAACCGCTTCCCATATAGAAATATTTGCAAAAATAGTGCATGAAAAAAGCTTTTTCCCCTACCAATCCGGGATATAAATATTCATCAGTACCACAACATTCCACAGCACTAAATCTCTCCCCATCGCCCCCAAACCTCTGATAATGGTCTAAAATCATTGAGACCACTTGCGACGACGTTACTCAATAAGGAAAGTTTGGCGTGAATAATATTCAACACCAGTGCAGCATCATCATTACATACTTATGCCCGCCAACTACCGCTTTCGATATATTGACTCAATTTTTCAGCCTGGTTAAAAATAGCGACCAGCTCAGTCGCAAATATAGTGACTACCCTAACTAAGCAACAATAAGGAATACACTATGACTGTTCAAACAAGTAAAAACCCGCAGGTCGATATTGCTGAAGATAATGCGTTCTTCCCTTCAGAATATTCGCTTAGCCAATATACGAGTCCCGTCTCTGATCTTGATGGCGTGGACTATCCAAAACCGTATCGCGGTAAACATAAAATTCTGGTGATCGCCGCGGACGAACGTTATTTGCCGACCGATAACGGAAAACTGTTCTCGACCGGTAACCATCCGATTGAAACGTTGCTGCCGTTGTATCATCTCCATGCTGCAGGTTTCGAATTCGAAGTGGCGACCATTTCCGGTCTGATGACCAAGTTTGAATACTGGGCTATGCCGCACAAAGATGAAAAAGTAATGCCATTCTTTGAACAGCATAAATCGTTATTCCGTAATCCGAAGAAACTCGCGGATGTTGTCGCCAGCCTCAACGCTGATAGCGAATATGCAGCAATCTTTGTTCCTGGTGGGCATGGCGCACTTATTGGTTTACCAGAAAGCCAGGACGTGGCTGCCGCTTTACAGTGGGCAATCAAAAATGACCGTTTTGTTATCTCCCTTTGCCACGGTCCGGCGGCTTTTCTGGCACTTCGCCACAGCGATAACCCACTGAATGGTTATTCTATTTGCGCATTCCCAGACGCCGCAGACAAACAAACGCCAGATATTGGCTATATGCCGGGTCATCTCACCTGGTACTTCGGCGAAGAGTTGAAGAAAATGGGCATGAACATCATTAATGACGACATCACCGGGCGAGTACATAAGGACCGTAAACTTCTCACCGGCGACAGTCCTTTTGCAGCGAATGCGTTGGGTAAACTGGCGGCGCAGGAAATGCTGGCAGCTTACGCGAGTTAATCCCTGTTACATTGTGATGTAAGCGCATAATCAATCGCAGCCACGTTAATACTCACGACGTGGCTGCGTTTTTTCACGGTTAACTTATGGCGTACTGAAGCCCGATGTTAATTTCTTTGCGGTAACGTAATTCGGAACACGTTATGCTTACTGAGATAGTGATACGTAGCACTTCCTCCATGTAATTCGGCAATCGCTTTGACTAAAGAAAGGCCAAGTCCCTGACCTACGGAATGACGCGAATTATCTCCCCGCCAAAATCTACGGAAGAGTTTTTCAGGCTCATTAATTTTCGTTCCAGGACTGGCGATATCAATATTAAGAGAACCGTTGGCATCAAGAAAACTGGTTATATGAATACGCGATTTTTCTGGTGAATATCGAATGGCGTTAACAATAAGATTCGATAACATTCGTTGCAGTAAAATTTTATCCGCAAAGATTTGTTGATTGCACTCGACCTTAAAACGAATCTCTTTCTCGTCTGAAAGATATTCAAGATAGTCCAAAAGATTTTCAACTTCCTTATTGAGAGAAAGCGCATCCAGTTTCACCAAAACATTGTTTTTGTCTGCCCTGGCAAGAAACAGTATATTCTCTGTTAACCGCGAAATATTTTCCAGCTCTTCAATGTTTCCGGCAATTGTTTTTTGATATTCAGCGATACTTCTGATTTGACTGAGCGTAACCTGATTCTGACCCAGTAATGCATTAATTGGCGTTCTAAGTTCATGAGCGAGATCGTCAGCAAATTGACTAAGGCGCTCAAAATCTTTGACTAAAGCATGATGCATTTTATTCAACGCCTGCCCAAGAGGTTTTAGTTCTCTCGGTAATGCGCTAACCTCAACCGGCACTCGGCTATCGTTATAATTCAGCGCTTCCGTTACGCCACTCAACTTTTTGATCTCTCGCAACCCCGTCCTGATTAACAACGGACTTAATACTGAGCACAATATAATGGCGACAATGCAAATTATAATGCTATTAATTTTATACTGTTCAAGCATATTATGTCTGGCTGAAGCCAATTTAGCCACAGTAACCGTTAATGATGGCGAAACTTCATCAATGTTAATTCGTAAAGCATCTATCTCTGTATCATTAATAATGCTTCTGTAAATGCCTGCTGCGCTGATTGTCTCACTAGCAGGTATGTTATTTAACATGTCATCACTGACATTTGTCCGGTTAACAATTTTATTGATGCCATCACCATGAATGATCAAAATATCCTGACTAACATCCATCATCCGGTTAAAGTACACAGGTAACGTATCTGGATTTACCCCATCAATTAACAACTGCTTGATCTGCGCTGTCCGGTTAATGAGTGTTGTATCATCGCGCCATTTCAACTCACTTGCCAGGCCATTATAGAGAGTCCATACAATTCCAGCGCCAGCAACAGACAGCAGCAATATAAAAAGCAAGGTTAAACGGACGGTTATAGATAATCTTTTCATTATTTTTTTACCGCTACGAATGAATAGCCCATCCCCCGGATTGTGGCGATTAGCTTTTCAGGAAAAGGATCATCAACTTTTGCGCGGAGCCTGCGAATGGCGACATCCACCGTATTGGTATCACTATCAAAGTTGATTCCCCAAATTTCACTCGCAATAACCGTTCTGGGTATAATCTCGCCAGCTCTGGAGGCCAGTAGCCAAAGTAACTGAAACTCCTTGCGCGTCAGTGTAATACTGATATTGTCCCTGCTCACACTTTGACTGACAGAGTCCATTTTTAAGCCACTGATTTCTAATGTTGAATTCAAAGCGTGATGTTGCCTTAATTGTGCCCGAACCCTTGCCAGCAACTCAGAAAATGAAAAAGGTTTTACCAGATAATCATTTGCCCCACTGTCCAGCCCTCTGACTCTGTCATCGACAGAATCCCTTGCAGTAAGGCAAATAACAGGGGTTTGCTTTGCTGTTCTTAACGTTTGTAAGATCTGCCAGCCATCCATACCCGGAAGCATAATATCCAGAATGATCAATGCATAATCATCCTTCAGCGCAAGATAAAGTCCATCTCTGCCATCAGAAACGGCATCAATGACATAACCCGCTTCGGAAAGCCCCTGCGTTACCCATTCCTGGGTCCTTTGATTATCTTCAATAAGTAGAATCTTCATGAAAATAATATGCCATAAATCATATGTTATAGAAACAACCTGGTTCATTACAAAATTGTAATGCTGCTGTAAGGTTACCCTGGACGTTTTTTCGCTATCCTCAAAACTCATTCACATGACAAGGATATAAACATGTTAAAGCGTTATTTAGTACTCTCGGTAGCAACGGCAGCATTTTCATTACCTTCTTTGGTTTATGCCGCACAACAAAACATTCTTAGCGTGCACATTTTGAACCAGCAAACAGGAAAACCCGCTGCCGACGTGACAGTCACTCTTGAAAAGAAAGCGGATAACGGCTGGTTACAACTTAATACCGCCAAAACAGATAAGGATGGACGAATTAAGGCACTGTGGCCCGAGCAAACTGCGACTACTGGCGATTACCGTGTCGTATTTAAAACCGGGGACTATTTCAAGAAACAAAATCTTGAAAGTTTCTTCCCTGAGATCCCCGTTGAATTTCATATTAATAAAGTGAACGAGCATTATCATGTGCCTTTGTTACTCAGCCAATATGGGTATTCAACCTATCGTGGCAGTTAATGCGTAAATATGTAAAAGCTGATCTCTGCTACTGTTAGGGAGGTGACTCCCTGACAGATTAACAGTAAACGGCTCTTGTTGGCTAACGACAAAAAAGTGTGATGGCTTATGAAAAAGAATCAATTTTTAAAAGAATCAGATGTTACGGCCGAGTCGGTATTCTTTATGAAGCGTCGGCAGGTGTTAAAAGCACTGGGCATCAGCGCAGCTGCATTTTCTTTGCCTCACGCTGCGCATGCCGATCTGCTTAGCTGGTTTAAAGGGAACGATCGTCCGCCCGCCCCCGCCGGAAAACCGCTGGAGTTCAGCAAGCCTGCCGCCTGGCAAAATAACCTGCCACTGACGCCAGCAGATAAAGTCTCCGGTTATAACAACTTCTATGAATTCGGGCTGGATAAAGCCGATCCCGCTGCTAATGCTGGTAGCCTGAAAACCGATCCATGGACACTGAAAATCAGCGGCGAAGTGGCAAAACCATTGACCCTCGATCATGATGATTTAACCCGTCGCTTCCCGCTGGAAGAGCGTATTTATCGTATGCGCTGCGTGGAAGCGTGGTCGATGGTGGTGCCGTGGATTGGTTTTCCGCTACACAAATTGCTGGCGCTTGCCGAACCCACCAGCAATGCGAAGTATGTCGCTTTCGAAACGATTTATGCGCCGGAACAGATGCCAGGCCAGCAGGACCGCTTTATCGGCGGCGGGCTGAAATATCCTTATGTCGAAGGATTGCGTCTCGACGAAGCAATGCATCCGCTCACACTGATGACCGTAGGTGTTTATGGCAAGGCGTTACCACCGCAAAATGGTGCGCCAGTGCGACTGATTGTGCCGTGGAAATATGGCTTTAAAGGGATTAAATCGATCGTCAGTATTAAGCTGACCCGCGAGCGTCCGCCAACCACCTGGAATCTGGTAGCGCCTGACGAATACGGTTTTTACGCCAACGTTAATCCGCATGTTGATCACCCGCGCTGGTCACAGGCTACCGAACGATTTATTGGTTCAGGCGGCATTCTCGATGTTCAGCGCCAGCCAACACTACTGTTTAATGGTTACGCCGACCAGGTGGCATCGCTGTATCGTGGCCTGGATTTGCGGGAGAATTTCTAAATGCGTCTGACAGCAAAACAGGTGACATGGCTGAAAGTTTGCCTGCATCTTGCCGGATTGTTGCCGTTTCTCTGGCTGGTCTGGGCGATCAATCACGGTGGACTGGGTGCCGATCCGGTGAAAGATATTCAGCATTTTACCGGTCGCACTGCACTGAAATTTTTGCTTGCGGCCTTGTTAATCACACCTCTGGCACGCTACGCAAAACAGCCGTTATTGATACGCACTCGCCGCCTGTTAGGCTTATGGTGCTTTGCCTGGGCGACACTGCATTTAACCAGTTACGCATTGCTGGAGTTGGGCGTGAATAATCTGGCGTTATTAGGTAAGGAGTTAATTACCCGGCCTTATTTAACGTTAGGAATTATCAGCTGGGTTATTTTGCTTGCTTTAGCGTTCACTTCAACCCAGTCGATGCAGCGAAAACTCGGCAAACACTGGCAACAGTTGCATAACTTCGTCTATCTTGTCGCGATCCTGGCCCCAATACATTATCTGTGGTCAGTGAAGATTATTTCACCGCAGCCACTCATCTACGCTGGGCTGGCTGTACTGCTTTTAGCCTTACGGTATAAGAAGTTGCTTTCCCTTTTCAACCGGTTACGCAAGCAGGCCCACAACAAATTATCTCTATAACTTCATATTGCCGACAAACTTCGCGTTATCCCGGCCGGATGCGGCGCGAGCGCCCTATCCGGCCCACACAGATCGCATCAAGTTATGTTTCGTTTGTCATCAACCTTTCATCACCAGAATAATTTATTTTATTTCAATAAGATAGTTAAATACACCTGAGAATACCATGCTCTCATTTCCTAATGAGTTGTTGCATTTTTTCATATGTTACAATATAACATTACACATCATGTACATTAACTCTGGAGGAAATTGTTTTGGCGATTCGTCTTCATAAACTGGCTGTTGCTTTAGGTGTCTTTATTGTTAGCGCTCCTGCCTTTTCGCATGGTCATCACTCACACGGCAAACCCTTAACAGAGGTCGAACAAAAAGCTGCTAATGGTGTTTTTGATGATACCAATGTACAAAACCGAACGCTCAGTGACTGGGATGGAGTCTGGCAATCCGTTTACCCTTTACTGCAAAGTGGCAAACTTGATCCCGTCTTTCAGAAGAAAGCGGATGCAGATAAAACCAAAACATTTGCTGAAATTAAAGATTATTATCGCAAAGGTTATGCGACAGATATCGAAATGATTGGCATTGAGGACGGCATTGTCGAATTCCATAGAAATAATGAAACAACATCCTGTAAATATGATTACGATGGATACAAAATACTCACCTATAAATCAGGCAAGAAAGGCGTTCGTTACTTATTCGAATGTAAAGATCCTGAAAGTAAAGCCCCTAAATATATACAATTTAGCGATCATATAATTGCACCACGAAAATCATCTCATTTTCACATTTTTATGGGTAATGATTCCCAGCAATCTTTATTGAATGAAATGGAAAACTGGCCAACGTATTATCCCTATCAGTTGAGTAGCGAAGAAGTGGTCGAGGAGATGATGTCTCATTGATTTTTTTGCGCTGACTTCAGTTATTTAACAGAACAGTGCCTGGTAGTAACAACAATAATTTACCAAGACAAATAAGTAAGAAAAACTCAGACACGCTCATACTTGAGTCGTGTCTTTTTTATTATGTCTGTAGAAAAAAACTGAGAAAAAGGCGAACAATAAATACACAACTCAGCCATACAGATTGGCAGCGCAAATGTCTCCAGGAGCAAGTCATCTGTCATGGTAAAGCTAACCAGAAATATAGGTTAATTTTGGTGTTTAAACCTTTTTTACTTGTTAGTATGATACAAAGGCTTTCAAAAAAGCTGGGAAATTCAACAACTCTTGGAAATTATGGACTTTGTCCCGCGGCTTTAATCTGACGGCCGCGTTCCTTTTTTGGCTCAATTATTGACCCCTTATCTACGCAACTTCAGTTCCCGCCAGCAACTTTGCGGCAGTTTCATAGGATCAATGTCTAAAAGAATAATGGTGACCGATAAGAAAACGACTGAATAACTGTAGATTTTCGCTCGAAACCTTCCTGTCAGACCCATAGCGAATCAAGTGCTGAATGTCACAGTATCGAACAGAAAACAGTGACGATCTAACCCTTCAAGAATATTCTACGATTGTTCTGTTTAGGAAAAGCAAGGCGGGAAGTCGGGAGATAAGTCATTGATAAAGTGGCGGAGAGAGGGTCTAAATTTTTAGTGTTCGACAATGCCCACCAAAGTGCTATTTTTCCTTTAAAAACAAAATATTGTCATTATTTTTTTGTTCGGTAGTGTATTGCTACTGTGCAAACAATCAGCTATTTTATGCAGTACCGTATGTATGGCGGGTTGTATGACAGGATTTTGCTATGCCAAAGAAGGCCAAGGAACTCTCAGGACTCGTCGTATCACGATTAAAATCCGAAGGCATGTATGCCGTTGGTGGTGTGGATGGTTTATACCTTCGCATCCGAAATCAGTCCCGTGCATGGGTTCTTTGCGTGGCTATGGGAACCCGAATCAACAATCTCGGTAGAACAGTTCCAAGACGTTTGAATATGGGTCTTGGCCCTTACCCGGAAGTCTCCTTAGCCGAAGCGCGTGACAAAGCGCGTGAGCTACGTAAACAAATCCGTAATGGTATTAATCCCCTTCAGGAAAAACACGAGCAAAAAGCCCGGCAGGAAATACTGGCCCGGAAGAAAAAGACCTTTGCCGAATGTTGTGAAGAAGTGCTGGAAGTCAAAGACAGTGAGATGAAGAACAAAAAGCATCTCGCGCAATGGCGTTCCACACTGGAGACCTATGCCTACCCTTTCATTGGCAAAAAGGCCGTTAGTGAAATCACCAAAGTCGATCTTCTGGCAATACTGGAACCTATCTGGTTAACCAAGAATGAAACCGCCAGTCGTCTACGTGGACGTATTGAAACGGTGATCGATTACGCCAAGGCCAAAGAATACTTTGAAGGTGATAATCCTGCTGCATGGAAAGGTATGCTGAAACCTCTCCTGCCTCAGCCAAGTAAAGTTCAGATCACCAAACACCATGCGGCTCTTCCCTATAACCAGATCGGCTCCTTTATGAAAGAACTGCGTGAACGAAGCGGCGTTTCGCCTCGTGCGCTTGAGTTTGCCATACTGACCGCAGCACGCTCAGGTGAAATTCGTGGTGCCGAGTGGTCAGAGATCGATCTTGAAGGTAAAACATGGACCATCCCCGCCAGTCGAATGAAAGCAACGAAGGAGCATCGAGTTCCGTTGTCTGATGCTGCTGTTGCCCTGTTAAAGGCTTTACCACGCTTTAAAGGTATCAATTTTGTATTCCCTGCCACTCGGAAGGGACAACTCTCGGATACTGCTTTACTGGCAGTCCTAAAGCGAATGGGATATACCGACTTAACGCAGCATGGGTTTAGATCGACATTCCGTGATTGGGCTGGTGAAACGACCAACTACCCGCGTGAGGTAATTGAACATGCGTTAGCTCATCAGTTGGCAAATAAGGCAGAAGCTGCGTATCAACGTGGGACGTTATGGCCTAAGCGGGTGGCGTTAATGGATGATTGGGCGGGGTATTGTATTTCTTAGACATACTTGCGGATGACAAAAGCTCAACTTCCTTTACTATACGGACAGGTATTCATATACAATAAATTTCTAATCATATTTGATTAAAGGTTTATAATTTAAGGACATACAATATGAATTATATAGATGAACATGATATAAACTACTCACGATATGGTTTTGAATCGCTTGCATTAGCTCATCCCGAAATAGATATAAAGGGATTATGGCATTGTGATTCAAAATATTATGTGTTGATTGAAAAGGATGGAATACTCACTGAGGATGACTTAAAGGAATTTGAAAAGATACAAGAAGAGCATCGTATTATTGGTAGCCCTAAATTATTACTAACACAAACACTCCCTAATAATGCAATAAAAATCGCAGGAAGAGAAAACTACGAAGTTGCTCTTTCTTTTGGCGCACCATACACAGATTCTGAGTTAGAAAACATACTTTATCAATATATAAATAAAAAATTTCATCCATTTAAATACACACTTAAATTACCATCTCTTCATCTGGTTTTGTCATTCCCAAGAAAATTGAGTGATGATGAAAAGTCAGAAATAGGAACAACATTATACCTGTCTCTTATACACATCTGACGCTGCCGACG
>OWIW01001801.1_pt1 | contig 10661 bp, 10 predicted proteins | sample 2433821 | NCBI WGS metagenome assembly OWIW01 (sample SAMN05065751, study PRJEB22554) | human gut metagenome | biome: ENVO:2100002; feature: ENVO:00000062; material: ENVO:00002003 | host: Homo sapiens | place: USA | reverse complement strand
TACACTTCTAGCTTCGTCGGCAGCGTCAGATGTGTATAAGAGACAGGTATCAGGAAGAATCCTAACATCTTCGGTATCACTGATTTTATCGTCTTCATAATCCTTTTCTCCTCTTTATATCCATTCACAAACCACTGTCTCCACGATTCCCGACGCAATCAGGCTTCCGAGCGCGAGCAGAATCACGGTGATCACAGCATTGCGAAATAATATATACACCCTGCTGCTAAAGATGTCATCATACATATCCGGCCACTTCCATTCTATAATGCGAATCCAAGCGCTACAATCATTACATCGATGACTTTAATCGCAATAAACGGGATTATGATGCCGCCCAGTCCATATACCAGCAGATTTCCGGTCAGCATTTTTGCCGCCGGCACTTCCCTGTACTTCACGCCCTTTAATGCCAGCGGAATCAGGGCCACGATAATCAGCGCATTATAGATCAGTGCCGAAAATATTGCGCTGTACGGGCTCGATAAATTCATAATATTGAGAGCTGCCAGCCCCGGATAAAGCCCCATAAACAGCGCCGGAATGATAGCAAAGTACTTCGCCACATCATTGGCAATGCTGAAGGTCGTCAGCGCTCCGCGGGTCATCAGGAGCTGTTTTCCTATTTTTACAATGTCAATCAGCTTGGTCGGCGAGGAATCCAGATCCACCATGTTGCCCGCTTCCTTTGCCGCCTGGGTGCCCGTATTCATGGCCACAGCCACATCGGCCTGGGCCAGGGCCGGGGCGTCGTTCGTTCCGTCGCCCGTCATGGCTACCAGATGGCCCTGAGACTGGAAATCACGGATCATCTTCAGCTTTCCTTCCGGCGTCGCCTCGGCCAGGAAATCGTCAACACCGGCCTCCGCCGCAATGGATGCCGCGGTAAGCGGGTTATCGCCGGTAATCATGATGGTCTTGATCCCCATCTTACGAAGGTCCGCAAATTTCTCCTTTACGCCTTCCTTCACAATATCCTTTAACTCGATGACACCGAGAATCCTGTGATTTTTTGCAACGACCAGGGGAGTGCCGCCCTGGTTTGCGATCTTTGTTACCACCTGATCACATTCTGCGCTGTAAACGCCGCCGTTAGCCAGTACGTAGGCCTTCACGGCATCCGCGGCACCCTTTCTGATCTCGTTGCCCTGATAATTGATTCCGCTCATACGGGTCCTGGCAGTAAATTCGACAAATTCCGCATGGAGCTCTTCCATATTGCGTCCTCTCAAACCGAACTGTTCCTTGGCGAGTACCACAATACTTCGTCCTTCCGGCGTCTCGTCCGCCAGAGAGGAAAGCTGGGCCGCATCCGCCAGTTCCGTCCGGTCAGCACCGTCCACAGGAATCAATGCATCCGCCTGTCTGTTTCCAAGGGTAATCGTACCTGTCTTATCCAGCATCAGGATGTCAACGTCGCCCGCGGCTTCTATTGCCCTGCCGCTCATAGCCAGAACGTTGGCCTGGTTAAGCCTGCTCATACCCGCTATACCGATCGCGGAAAGCAGCGCGCCGATCGTCGTCGGCGCCAGACAGATTAAGAGTGCAACCAGTGAGGTGACTGCCGTAGGATTCTCGATTCCCTTCTGACCTGCCGAAAACAGGGAATAAGCGTAAAGGGAAAGCGTCACCAGCACAAAGATTATGGATAAAGCGACCAGAAAGATCTGTAATGCAAGTTCATTTGGCGTCTTCTTTCTGGATGCACCTTCCACCATTGCAATCATTTTATCCATGAAGCTCTCACCGGGATTGTTGCTGACTTTAATAACCAGCCAGTCACTGGTTACCGTAGTACCGCCGGTCACAGCGCTTCTGTCACCGCCGCTCTCCCGGATTACCGGGGCGGACTCGCCTGTGATGGCGCTCTCGTCCACACTGGCCGCGCCATCTACGACATCTCCGTCGGCAGGGATCTGTTCCCCTGCCGCCACATAAACCAAATCACCTTTTCTCAGCTCCGTGGAGGTGACCCGCGTTCCCTTCTCCTTCTGTGACGGAGACGGGATCTTAAGCGCCATAACGTCTTTTCTGTTGGCCCTTAAGGCATCTGCCTGTGCCTTGCCTCTGCCTTCGGCAATCGCTTCCGCGAAGTTGCCAAACAAATCCGTAAACCACAGAATAACGGACACTGCCAGAATAAACCACGGTTTTGCATCCCGGATGCCGGCCAGGGAAAATACAAACATTACCAGTGTGAGAATTGCCGAAACGTATACCATGAACATAACCGGGTTCTTAATCTGTTCCCTGGGATCCAATTTGATCAGTGAATCCTTCAGGGCCCGGGTCATGATCCTCTTATCGGCAAAAATACTCGTCTTTTTCTTTTCACTCATGCCTTTTTCCTCCATCAACCTATCATCTCAAAGAACTCTGCAATTGGTCCCAGCGCCAGTGCCGGGAAGAAACTCAGCGCACCGATCAGCAAAACCACCACAATCAGTAAGAAGATAAACATTGCATTGTGGGTCGGCAGCGTTCCCGCGCTGACTGCAACCTTCTTTTTCTGCGCCATACTGCCCGCAATGGCCAGTGCTCCGAACATCGGCAGGAACCGTACAAAGAGCATGACAAGGCCAATACTTGTGTTCAGGAATGGAGTGTTGGCGTTAAATCCTGCAAACGCCGACCCGTTGTTGCCGCCTGCAGAGGCGTATGCATAAAGTACTTCGGATAATCCGTGGGCGCCCGGGTTATTCAGGCTGTCCGCCGTAGCCGGAAGCACCGCTGCGATACCGCTGCCCACCAGAATACCGATGGGAGTTGCCAGACAGATCAGGACCGCCATCTTCATCTCATAAGGCTCAATCTTCTTACCCAGATATTCCGGTGTACGCCCAACCATCAGTCCGGCTATGAATACGGTCAGAATCGCAAATGCCAGCATACCGTAGAGACCGCAGCCAACACCGCCGTACACCACCTCGCCCAGCATCATAAGAAGCATCGGTATCATACCACCCAGCGGCGTATAACTGTCGTGCATGGAGTTAACCGAGCCATTGGAGGCTGCCGTTGTAAATGCCGCCCAGGTTCCTGAAGTTGCAATACCGAACCTCGTCTCTTTTCCTTCCATGTTGCCGCCCGCCTGACCGGCCGTGCTGATATCTACGGCGCCGCCCTGCGCAATCTGGGGTGTGCTTACCTGTTCTGTATATCCCACCACGGCCAGGGCCAGCGCCAGCATGATAAACATCGCCAGGAATACCGCAACTCCCTGCTTTTTATCCTTAATATTCCTTCCGAAGGTAAAGCAGAGTGCGGCAGGAATCAGAAGCAGTGAAATCATTTCAAATAAGTTGCTCCATGGATCCGGATTTTCCAGGGGATGGGCGGAGTTTACGCCGTAAAAGCCGCCGCCGTTGGTTCCCAGCTGTTTAATTGAGATCTGGCTGGCCGCCGGTCCAAGGGGAACAATCTGTTTGTCAACAACGGTTGCAGTGCCGTCTTCATTCTCAACCGTAACCGGTTCAAGCAGTTGTACCTCCTCGTGTCCCCGGAAGGTCTGCGGAACACCTCTGGATACAATGAAGACGGATACAATCAGGGAAAGGGGAATCAGAACGTATACCGTGGACTTCGTCACATCCGTATAGAAGTTTCCGATACCTTTCTTTTTCACACGGATAAAGCCGCGGATCAGGGCGAACAGGACTGCCATACCAACGGCCGGAGTAACGAAGTTCTGAACTCCCAGACCAATCATCTGTGAAAAATAGCTGAGAGCCGACTCACCGGAGTAAGCCTGCCAGTTCGTATTTGTCACGAAGCTGGCTGCCGTATTGAAGCCCAGATGCCAGGAGGTTCCCGCCTGCCCTTCCGGATTCAGCGGAAGTATGTTCTGAAGCATTAAGATCAGCCACAGAACCGCCAGGCTGATGACGCTGAATACGCCTGCGCATACCGCATATTTCTTCCAGTCCATCTCTTCTTCTCTGTTAATTTTCAAAACCTTATAAATTCCATTTTCCACGGGAGAAAGAAGCCTGGTCAGAACTGTCTTTTCTCCATTCATAACCTTTCCTATGTACCTGCCCAGCGGTATGGCCAGTACAATGAGAACGGCACAATACAATATCATCTGGATCGCTGTATTCGTCATTGTTTGTCACCTCTCAGTAAAATGATAATCAGGTAAACCAGGATAAAAAGTGCTGTAAGTCCGATTATACCTAACATAAATCCCATTTCCATAATGTAGCCTCCTCTTCTTGAACTGAGGGTATGATAGCATGGCGGGTCGTTAAGATTCTATGGGGGAATACGTGACGGATATAAAAAGGCTGTAAAGACGGATCAGGAATTTTGATTGACTACTTCGCATTCTTTAAGATATGATTGATACAAATACAGAATCCAGCGGAGGAATACAGTGCTTAAGACAAAATATATCCTGATGATTTTCATACTTCTTATCGTTTTGCATGCCCATTACCGGCGTTTAAAACAGGCAGGTTCTTTTTCCAGCTATATCCGCAGCATGTTGTGGGACCCCAGTTATGACAGGGACCGGATTAAAGCCTATGACTATATCCGGGTGCTTGCAGTTGTTTTTGTGATCGCCGCACATGTGGTTCAGTCAGATTCTGAGCCGGCAGCCGGAACGTCTGCTTTCATGGCTCTGCGGATTATGGCTGTTCTGTTTTTAAACTGCAATCTGTTGTTTGTCATGCTCAGCGGAGCGCTGCTGCTGAATCAAAAGGAAGAGCCAGTCTCCGTTTTCTACCGGAAACGGATCTTTAAAGTGGTCATCCCCATGGCTGTATATTATTTATTCTATCTGTATATGGGGCTGTACCAGTCCGGACTGACCGATCCCAAAAACCTTTTGGATGCCTGCAGACGGTTTCTTTCCGGTCCTTCCCAGTGGAATCCCCACTTCTGGCTGATGTACGTGATTCTGGCTTTCTATCTGGCGGCGCCATTTTTCAAGGTTATGGTACAGAATATGTCTGACCGACTTTTGCTTTCTTTTGTCGTGCTCACCTTTTTCATGAACGGAGCGCTGTCCTGGCTTCCGCTTTTGGGCATTGAGTTCCATTTTGTCACACTTTTATGCGGCTGGGAATCGGTATTCGTGTTTGGTTATTTCTGGACCAGGCCGTTCTCCTCCCGTTACCGAAAACCGTTTATGATTCTCGGGGCAGCCTCATTTCTCATCACAGAGGCCATATCCTGTATTCTGCCGGATTATACCGATGCATTTTTAAATAAGGCGCCAACCATGCTGTTTATGTCGGGAGCCATCTTCTCCTGGTTTACCGGAATGGAAGAAAAGCTAAAAAAACCGGGACCGGCAGTCAGAATCATCAGTAAATACGGGTTTTCCATCCTTCTGATCCACTGGTATATCCTTCATCATACAGCAGAAGAACAGCTGGGGCTTTACGCCTCTTCCTGGGGCATTTTAGGCGGCACTGCGGTCACAGTGGCCGTTACCCTGGTCCTCTCCTTCCTGTTTGCCTTTGTGTTCGATCAAACGGCGGTTCTCTGTGTGAATACTCTGTGTAGCGCCCTGTCCCGGGGACTCGGACGGATCAAACGGCTCCGCAGATAACAAAAGGCATTCCAGGCGGCTGATCATACTTTCAGCAGCCTGGAATGCCTCTTATTTTTCTGTCTACGACTCCACGAACCGGTAACCGACGCCGACTTCCGTCAAGATGAACCGGGGTTTTGTGGAATCCTCTTCTATTTTGCGGCGTATGTTTGCCATAAATACGCGAAGGGACTGGTAGTCGTCAGTAGTATCGTACCCCCATACCTCCTGCTGAATGTAGTGATGCGTCAGGACCTTACCGGAATTATTGACAAGAAGCGACAGCATCTTATATTCAATCGGGGTCAAGTGGACTTCTTCTCCCCTGACACTGACCTTCCGCTTTTCAAAATCCAGTTTCAGGGTATCCAGTTCAAAGACCGGCTCCTGTCTGGGCGCGGAACTGCGGTGCCGCAGCGCAACCCGGATTCTGGCCAGCAGTTCTCCGGCATTAAACGGCTTGGTAATGTAATCGTCCGCTCCTGCATCCAGCGCCCCCACCTTCTCCTGCTCCATCCCTCTGGCAGATACCACGATAACCGGCACCTCCGACTCCTGGCGGATCTGGCCTAATACCTCCATACCATCTATATCGGGCAGTCCTAAATCCAGCAGGATCAGATCCGGATTATTGGCGTAAAAATACGAGATGCCCGTCAGGCCGTCGTCTGCGAGTACACACCTGTATCCCTTGGTTTTCAGCGTTATTTTTATAAAATTCTGTATGGTCTTGTCATCTTCGATGACCAGGATATCTGCATCATTCATTCTGTCTTACCTCCATTGGCATATCAACCTGAAATGTAGTTCCTCCCCCCTCATTATTGACAGCCTTTATATGGCCTCCGTGGGCTTCCACAATAGCCTTGCAGATCGTAAGCCCCAGTCCGACCCCCCGCTGCTTATCGCCGTTTTCATAGGCTGTCGTAAAAAAGTTATCGAAAATCTTGTCTAACCGTTCCTCCGGGATACCGCTGCCATTGTCCGCTACCTTAAAGGTGATAAAGTTCCCCATCACCCGGGCGGAAACCGTAATGGTCGTATCGTTTCCCGAATGCCGGATCGCGTTGTCAATTAAGTTTACCAGAACCTGGGTAAACAGTCTGGCGTCAACCGGAAGCAGAACGATATCATGGGGAGTGACGGTCTTTAAGCGGTGATCTCCCAGCCGCTTGGAGACCAGGGTGACAGCACCTGAAATCAGGTCATCCACGACTTCTTTCTTCTTCTGTATATCCAGCCGCCCTTCCTGTATGCGGGTCATATTCAGCAGATTCTCTACCATGGAATTCAGCCACTCTGCATCCGTACAGATATCATTCAGCATACTCTTTGCAGTTTCTTCATCCAGGCTTCCATAGTTGTCATAGAGAAAATTAGAGCTTCCGGCAATGCCGGTCAGCGGCGTGCGCAGGTCATGTGAAATACTTCTCAGAAGAGTACTCTTCAGCCGTTCCTTCTCGATCTGTATTTTCGTCTCTTCCTTCTCCTCATTCAGCCGTTCCCGCTCAAGCACCAGGGTAATCTGGGAGATTACCGTGTCCACGTAAACCCTCTCTTCTTCCTCTAAATCACCGTCACAGCAGTCAAATATAATGACTCCATACGTCTTGTTGCTGTTCTTAATCGGAACGTAAAGAGAAGTATTTTCACCAAACTGAGCCTCTCCGTGGCCGCAGATCATGGAATTGCGGTAGCACCACTCTGCTATGCTGTCGGAGAATTCTTCATTGTCGCTGCTGCGGATCAGAATATCCACCCGTTTCTCCGTCAATTTTTTCAAACTGTCACAGCTGTATCTGGCGATGGCCGGCCGGCCGGCCAGATTTAAAAATCCGCTGCCGATCGCATTGAGCTTGGTTGTAATCTCCGTCCTCCTGTTGGCAATGTCCATCTGCCTCTGCAGCTTAACAGTCAGCGAGGCCACAATAAACGCCACAATGATGAAAATCATCAGTGAAATGACGTAATTCGGATCGTCCACCTGGAAGGTAAACTTCGGTGCAGTAAACAGAAAATTAAAAGTGAAGACGAAAACGACCGATGAACCAATTCCCCAGCACATGCTGCTGGTCTCCACGCTGCAGATAACGACGCCGACCACATAGATAAGAAGCAGATTCTCAATGCGGACTCCCATATGGTTGAGTACAATGGCAAACATCGTAGAGAGCACCCAGATTACAGCCACCTTTGATGCATTTTTCAGTATTTTAACGATGTGTTCCGCAGACACGATATCATTTCTCATAATGATCCCTTTTCCTGTTTCGATTTCTGTGCCGTTTCCGTTTCATCTGTTTCTCGTGCAGATAATTCTTTCCGTCGGACGCCATCCTGGCCGCTGCAATCAGTACGACATAAATCTCCAGACGCCCCAGAAACATGCCTGCAATGGCCGTCCAGTGAATCACCGGGCTGGCTCCGTACGACGTGATTCCGACAGACAGTCCCACCGTACTTATGGCGGAGGCAAACTCAAACATGGAGTCCTGAATCGAATAGCCATAGCAGCAGAATACAAAGCTTCCAACTGCAAACAAAAGAAGGTAGAAGAAGACAAATGCGTTGATCCGGTTCTTCTCCCTGTCTGTTATGACTTCCTTCTTACCGCCGCGGTTAATCTGTTCGGTAAATACAACCCGGTCAGGGTGCGCATCACGAACCAGCTTCCACCAGATTTCCTTCAGCATAACATAAACGCGGTAAATCTTCAAGCCGCCCGCCGTGGACCCGGCCCCGCCGCCAATCAGCATCAGCAGAATCATAAGAAACATCATCGCAGGCGTCCATGCGGCAAAGCTCTCAACCGTCTGGAATCCGGTCGTGGTCAGTGCAGAAACTGCCTGAAACAGTGCTGCCCGCAGGCTCACCGGCACGTTACTGTATACGCCGTTCATAAGGAGCACCGTCAGGCTGGGCACAAAGAGAGCCAGCAGAAAAAGCATGAGCCGGACCTCACAGTGGGAGATAAATTCTTTGAATTTTCCCTTCAGCAGAAGCAGATGCACAAAAAAATTCGTGCTGCCAAGCAGCATTAAGATAACCGTGACCATCTCGATGGCCGTGCTGTTATAGTAGCCGATGCTCTCCGCCCTGGTAGAAAAGCCGCCGGTGGAAAGAGCCGCCACTGCGTGGTTTATGGCATCGAAGGGACTCATACCGAACAGAATATATAAAAAAGTACCTCCCAGGATGTATCCGCTGTATATCCCGATAATCAGCCTTGCCGATTCAATCAGATTGGGAAGCAGACGGTCCGAGTGGCCCTCGGCGTGATACAGCCGCATTCCATATACATCAGAGAGTACCGACGTCATGACAAGCACTAGCCCGATCCCTCCGAAAAACAGAAGTATCGTCCTGTGTATCAGGAAAATATGGGGAGCCGTGCTGACATCAACCACACTGAGTCCCGTCGTACTGAGTCCGCTGGTAGTCTCAAACACGGCCTGTGTCACGGAATACGTTCCGCTGAGCACAAATGGTATCGCCGTTACGAAAATGACAATGACCCATGTCCCGAGGACAACGATCATTTCCTGATTTTTTTCCAGGTTTCCCGCCCGCCTTCCGCGAAGCACCAGGCTCAGGAGATAACCTGCCAGGATTGACGAGACGCCCGGCGCCACAAAGTACTGCGCCTGTCCCATTTCCTCCGGATAAAAGAACAGGGTAAACAGAGGAAGCAGCGTGATAATTCCCGCCAGAATCATCACGATCCCCATATAACCGGCAATCAGGCGGTATCCCTTCAGAACATGTCTCTCGTGATGGTTCTCTGCTCCCAGTGTTTCCCATAAAATCATATGATCATTCATTGTCTTCACTGCCCAGGATGGCCTTAACGGATTCCTTCTGGCTCTGCGGTGTGGTGATCACCACCAGGCGGTCTCCTGCCATAATCTTATTCTGCCCGTTGGGAACAATGACCTCCGTCTCTCTTATAATACAGCTGATAATTGTATTAAAGGGAAGCTCCATATCCGCAATTCTGCGATCCACCACCGGGCAGTCCGAATTCACCTTTATCTCATTGACCAGTACCTTCTGATTCTCCAGAGGCATCACCCTGACCAGATCTTCAATCACCGAAGCCTGCTCGATATAGTGGGCCAGCATATAGGTGGCGCTTATTGCCCTGTCCACGCCCAGCATCTCGAATATCTCCACATTTTTCGGATTTCTCACCGTACAGACCGTCTTTTTAATGGCAAACAGGCGCTTGGCCATCTGACAGATCTCCAGGTTATCCGCGTCCTTCTCTCTCAAAGCGATCAGGATATCATATCCTTTCACACCCGCCTCATCCATGACATATTCCTTGCAGGGATCACCATAGATGACAGAAGCGGCGTCGTAGGACGCGGCCAGATGCTCACAGTACCCCATATCCCCGTTGATTGCTATGATCTTGTGTTTTCCCATCAGAAGAAGCCCAATCAGGAAATCCGCCTCATCTCTTCCACCTGCAACCACAATCTTCATGAAATTCCTGCCTCCTGATATTCCCCTTCTGTCAGTCTGTCAAATTCATTTACCGACAGAACAAACGGACAGATCGGCTTGATATTAAATCCGCGAATCAGTTTTTCCTTATTTTTATCATTGAGCCTGGAAAATACCTCCGGCACATGGAAGATCCGGCAGGCGATCTGTGAAGCCAGAATATTGACATTATCGTCATCCGTAGCCGCGATAAATACCTCCGCGCTCTCGATTCCCACCTGCTTCAGCAAATCTATATCCGTTCCATCCCCGACAATCTGATAACCGCTGAAATCCTCCGGCAGCTTCCGGAAGGCATCCTCATTCAAATCAATTACAACAATTCTTGTACTGCGCCCTGACAGCTTCCCTGCCAGTCCGGCCCCAAACCGGCTCGCACCTGCTATTATAATGGTTTTCGTTTTATGAAAGAACATATACGTTCCTCCCCTCTATCATGAAAGCATATTTTTACAGCTTTATTGTAGTGGAAAAGCCCATAAAAAAGATAGTGGAAATCAGGGAAGTGATATAAAGATTGTATAAAGATTCTGGAAAGACCGGAACCGGTCTTTCGAACGCGTGCCCGGAAGGCTTTTTATGTAACAGGAGCACTTCCCCATTACATAAA
>OWIW01001798.1_pt1 | contig 10668 bp, 10 predicted proteins | sample 2433821 | NCBI WGS metagenome assembly OWIW01 (sample SAMN05065751, study PRJEB22554) | human gut metagenome | biome: ENVO:2100002; feature: ENVO:00000062; material: ENVO:00002003 | host: Homo sapiens | place: USA | reverse complement strand
TTGATTCAGTTTGCCCATGCAACGAAAATATGCTGATTCTCCGCCGCAGTTTGCCGATATTGGCAGATGGTGCGGTTTTTTCATGTCATTGCGCGGTGTTGCCCTAATGTCCAACCGCCGCACTCCGTTTACAATTCTTCCGCCTTAAACGTGGTATATCCCTCGTAGTAATAGCTATGATCGATGCCCTTCATGAACACCTCGCGGCTATTCACATCATCCGTCAGGGCCGCTTTCAGCAGCACCTTGATCTCCACATCCTTGATGGGGCTGCGCTCCATCGCCAGCAGGTAGTCCTCTTTATCGACACGGCTCCAGTCCACCACCTGCCCGATGCCAGCCTTCAGCATTTGGTCGAGCCAGAGGTGGGTGCTGCGGCCGTTGCCCTCCCGGAACGGGTGAGCAATATTCATCTCTACATACTTTTCGATGATCTCGTCATAGGTGGACTGCGGCATCTTGTCAATGTTGGCCAGAGCTGCCTCCAGATACATCAACGGTGCAAAACGGAAGTTTCCTTTCGCTAAATTCACCGTGCGGAGCTTTCCGGCAAAATCATAAATGTCCTCAAAAAGCGCCTTATGAATGGCTTGCAGCGAAGTGAATTTGCCGGGCTCCAACTTGTCCAAAGCGCCGCGCTCGAACAGTTCCACGGCTTTCTTCTTGCTGATACGCTCCTCCTCTCGGGCAAGCTCGGCGGAGTTGGTGATGCCAAGTTTATTTTCAAGTGCCATTGTGGGCCTCCCTGATTCTTGTCGATGTCGTACCGTATTGATCCATCTGCCTATAAACTCACAAAATTATTATACCATAAAACGCCATATCCACAAGCAGAAAAGGAGACATCAAAGGAATGGAGCCAACCGGCATTTTGCACATTCGCGTTTTTGTCCTCTTTTTCGGCCTGTAACCCTTGCGGCGCAAGGCTTTTTTGCGGTCGTGGCCCTTTTGCCTCCACAGTCGGCACAGAAGAGCTGGGCCATTTGGAGATGATCGGTGCGCTGGTTCATCAGCTCACCCGAAACCTGAATGACAACGACGTACGGATCGCCGAATTCGCCCCTTATTTCGTGGACCATACCACCGGCGTATACCCCACGGCGGCCTCTGGCTTCCCCTGGAGCGCAGCCTCCATCGCGGTCAAAGGCGATGTGATCGGGGACCTGACAGAAGACATGGCAGCCGAGCAAAAAGCGCGGATTACCTACGACAATATCCTGCGTCTTTCCGATGACCCCGATGTCAACGACGTCATCCGCTTCCTCCGTGAACGGGAGGTTGTCCACTTCCAGCGCTTCGGCGAGGCGGTGCGCCTGGCTAAGGAGAAGATGGATCAGAAAAACGTCTATTTTGTCAATCCGGCCTTCGACAAGTAAGTCCTTTCTGCGCATACATGCAGCCCAGGACCACGGGTCCTGGGCTGCATGTATGCTATGTAAAGTTTCTATCACTGCCCGCCGCAGCCGGTGCAGCCGTGGGAGGATGCCCACAGTTGATCCGCCGTGATCTTCCATTGCTCCGATGCTTCCTTGCACTTATCGCACAAGTCGTGGACGTCCTCCGGGTGGACCATGTCGGTAGAATGGGCCCCGCTCTGATCCACCATGTCTGCCAGCCGGCCGTAGTTATCCAACAGCGGGCAGGGGCGCAGGTAGTTTTTGCTAAAGGGCTGATTCTGCCGATAAGCCATAAACAGCGGGGATCGGTAGGCCTCCAGCAGGGTCTTATTGTGGATGTTGGAGTCCGAGTAGTGGATGAAGGCACAGGGCTCAATGTCTCCGTTGGCGTTGATGTGGCAATAGTGCCGGCCACCGGCAATACAGCCCGACACGTACTCCCCGTCGTTCCAAAAGTCCAGAGTAAAAATCGGCTTGGTTTCGCGGAACTTGCGGATCTGGTGGTACATGAACGCGCGCTGTTCAGCCGTGACCATCAGCTCCGGTACTGCATCGGTGCCCACCGGCATATAGGTGAAGAACCAGGCGAACTTGACGCCCCATTCCACCATCTGATCAAAGTATTCCTCGCTGCCGATGACATCGGTATTGGCCCTGGTGTAGCAGCAGGAGACGCCGAAGGGCAGCTTCTTCCGCTTGAGGATCTCCATCGCCCGCCTAACAGCCTGGAACGTACCCTGCCCACGGCGGGAATCGGTGGCCTCCTCAAAACCCTCCACGCTGATGGCGGGAACAAAGTTCTTTACCCGCAGCATCTCGTCGGCGAAGGCCTCGTCGATGAGCGTGGCATTGGTGAAGGACAAAAACACGCAGTCCGGGTGGCGCTCACACAGCGTGATGAGGTCCTTCTTCCGCACCAGAGGCTCTCCCCCGGTGTAAAGGTACATATAAGTACCCAGCTCCGTACCCTGCTTTACGATGGAATCCAGCGTCTCCAGGTCCATGTTCATTCGATTGCCGTACTCCGCCGCCCAGCAGCCGGTACAGTGGAGGTTGCAAGCGGAGGTCGGGTCCATCAGGATGGCCCACGGGATATTGCAGCCGTACTTCTCGCTGTTCTGGATCTGCTTGGGATAGCCCAGCAGACTGGCATTCACGATGAAGTTCTCAAACAGGGTCCTGCGTACTCCATCGTCAATGTCCGTCCAGAGGCTCTTGATCAACTGATACCAATTGCTCTCAGGGTCCTCAATCACCTTGCGAAACTGTTTCCGCGCGGGCCCGTAGACATTTTTCGTGTCCAACTGGTCCGCCCAATCAATCAGTTTGGGAAGATTGCGGTCCGGGTCCTGATCCAGGTAGCCATACACCATGGACATGCCCGCCTTTTTGAGTTGATCCATCCAACCCATACAGCCATCACTCCTTCTCTCTCAACGCGGAAACCCTCTTTATCTGTATGGTACTAAAGTTAGTATAGCACCTTCCGCCGCACCGGGCCATGGACAAAAAAGAAAAAATGTCACAAGCGGGCTCCAAATGGCTCAATAAATTGTATTTTCAGTCTGTTCCGTCAGATAACATCTGCAAAAATTCCGCCTCAGACAGAACAGTAATCCCCAACGCATTGGCCTTATCCAGCTTGGAGCCGGCCTCCTCCCCCGCCACCACATAGCTGGTTTTCCTGGATACGGATGAGGACACCTTGCCCCCCAGGGCCTCGATTCGGGCCCCTGCTTCCGCGCGGCTGAAGTGCTCCAGCGTGCCGGTGAGGACAAAGGTCTTCCCCGCCAGACGGTCGTCCACCGGCTGGGCCTGACTGGCCATGTTGACCCCCGCCCCCTTCAGTGAGGCGATCAGGTGCTCGGCCTGATCGCTGTGAAGCCACTCCGCCAGACTGCGGGCCGTAATCTCCCCGATATCGTCCACCGCCGTGAGTTCCTCCACTGTGGCCTGGCTCAGGCGGTCCAGCGTCCCAAAGCGGGCAGCCAGCACCTTGGCCGCCTTTTGCCCCACCTGACGGATACCGAAGGCGAACAGCAGCCGGGACAGGTCCCTGGACTTGGACTTCTCAATGGCGGCTATCAGATTCTCCGCCGACTTCTGCCCCATACGCTCCAATTGAGCCACCGACTGGGCCTCCAGCCGGTAGAGGTCGCCGGGAGTGCGGACCAGCCCGGCCTTGACCAGCCCCTCTACTACCGCAGGTCCCAGACCCTCAATGTCCATGGCGTCCCGGGACGCAAAATGGGTCAGGTTGCGGAGAAGCTGGGCTGGGCACTCGGCCCCGGTGCATCGGATGGCGGCGCCGTCTTCGTCCCGCGCCACGTGTGCGCCGCATACCGGACAGCGCTCCGGCAGACGATAGGGCTGCGTCCCCTCCGGCCGCTTCTCTCTTACAACGCCGACCACCTCCGGGATAATCTCTCCCGCCTTTTGGACCAGCACGGTGTCGCCAACGCGGATGTCCTTCTCCGCGATATAGTCCTGGTTGTGCAGGCTGGCGCTCTGGACCGTAGTACCCGCCAGGCGTACCGGCTCCAGCACAGCTCTGGGGGTTAGCACACCGGTCCGCCCCACCTGTACCACGATATCCAGCACCCTGGAGGGCTTTTGCTCCGGGGGATATTTATAGGCTGCAGCCCAACGCGGAAATTTCGCGGTGCTTCCCAGCAAAGAACGCTCCTGTAAGGAATTTATCTTTACAACCGCCCCATCGATATCATAGGGATAGGCAGTGCGGTTTTCCCCGATGGACCTGATACTCGCTCCTGCCTGCTCGATAGTGCTGCAGGTATCATGGGGGATCACCTTAAACCGCATACGTTCCAGCCAGTCCAGGCTTTCCGTATGTGTTGTAAAGGAGATTCCCTCCACATACTGCACATTGAATACGATAATGGACAACTGCCGGGCCGCCGCGATCCTGGGGTCCAACTGCCGGAGGGACCCCGCAGCGGCATTGCGCGGATTGGCAAAAAGAGCCTCTCCGTTCTGCTCTCGGTCCTCATTCAGCCGGGCAAACACCGTGCGGGGCATAAATACCTCCCCGCGGACAATCAGGTGCGGGACCGGCTCGGGCAGCTTCAGCGGAATGGCGCGGATCGTCTTGAGGTTAGCCGTCACGTCCTCCCCCACCCGGCCGTCCCCGCGGGTGGCGCCCCGGACAAAGGCGCCGTCTACATACTCCAGCGCTACCGACAGCCCGTCTACCTTAGGCTCCACGTCATATTCCGCCTCCGGCACCGCGCCCCGGACCCGCTGGTCGAACTCGGACAGCTCCCCCAGATCAAACACATCCTGGAGGCTCTCCAGCGGAACCTGGTGGGTGACTGGCTGAAAGCCCTCCTGCACCTGTCCTCCGACTCGCTGCGTGGGAGAATCCGGAGTCACAAGCTCGGGATGCGCGGCCTCCAGCTCCTCCAGCCGGCGGAGCTGATGGTCATAGTCATAATCGCTCATGGTGGGGTTGTCCATCACATAATACTCATAGCCGGCCTGATTCAGCACTGTACGCAGCCGTTCGATCTCAGATTTTGCATCCATTCAGGAATCCTCCTATTTTGGCATCGAAATCGGGCGGTAAAGCGGGGGCCAATCGCCGCAGAAGCAGGAAAGCCCAGTAACCGCACAGTGCGCCCAAACGATTCAGGATAAGGTCGTTGATATCGCTGTTCTGCCCCACTCAAAGCGGTGTGATCCCCACAAAAAGGGAATTGCACACGCCGGTCAGCAGAGCCTTCCTCCAGCCGAGCCCGTCCCATAGCAGGGCGGAGAAAAACCCCAGTGGAGCGAACATACTCAGGTTGCCCAAAAGCATAAAAGAAAACCCAGGGACCACTGGTCAGCCCCAGAGCGGCCAGGCGCCTTCTGCGCCAGGGCCGCAGACAGAAAAATACCGCCGCGGCCGCAAGGGCACTGGGCAACATCTGGAGTCCATAGTCCCAGATGTTGCCCAGATACCACAGCATCTTTTGGATTGGATTCATGGTTCCTCGGTCCCTTCTCTCTCAGGCCCCTCCCCACAGCAGGACGGTATCCGGCACCGTCCCTACGATCACCGTTTCGGCCACCGGGATCTGAGCGCCGATTTCGGTGTTCAGCGTGCTGCCCGGCAGGAGAATCTCCACCGCTACAGTCACATCCAGCAGGATCTGATGCCGGGTCTGGTTGATCCCGGCATCGGAGAGGCTGCTTTCAAACTCCGCATGGGCCGTACCCACCGCAACCACCTCTACCGGCAGTTCCATGCCCTTGCCGGACAGCAGGTTGATGCCGGTCAGGTTCCCCGCCGGTATGGCCAGCTCCGCCCGGTCCAGGCTGTCCACCGCTTCAACGGCGATGCCCAATATCCTGGTCCTCAACGCGTTAAGGGCGGCCATATCGCTGACCAAAGCGGTAATGCGCCCATTCTCGTCCGTTTCCATCCGGATCAAATCCCGATAGCCCAGCCCCAGCTCGGCCACATAGTCGGAGATGGCCCCGTCCAGCGTGCGGGTGACCACATTGGAAACCTTGGCCCTGGCTGCGGCCTCCAAAATGGGGCGCAGCCGCAGATCCACCGCCCAGATGAACAGCAGCGCCAGCCCGATCCCCAGGATGGCACTCCACAGGAGGCCTTTTCGCTTTCCGCTCCTCCGGGGCCGCCGCCGGGAAAGCCGCCGTACCCAAGCGTACCTCAGATGCATCAGAGGTCACCCCCTTATGCAAGCCTATGCGGCAGGCCGCTTGACCTATTCCCCCTTTAGCAGCTCCTCCACCGCCAGGAGCACGCCCGCCTTTCCCGACTCATAGGTGAGTCCGCCCTGAAGGTAGACCGTGTAGGGCTCCCGCATGGGGGCGTCGGCGGAGAGTTCGATGGAAGCTCCCTGAATAAAGGCCCCCGCAGCCATAATGACTTGACAGTCATAGCCGGGCATGTCCCAGGGCTCCGGGGTCACATAGGAGTCCACGGGGGCTCCCTTCTGTATCCCGCGGCAGAAGCGCTTCACCCTCTCCGGCTCACCAAAGTGGATCATCTGAATGATATCGTGTCGGACCGCATCCGACGCCGGGTCGGCACGATAGCCCAGAAGTTCCATCAGCTTGGCGCCGAATACAGCGGTCTTCACTGCCTGGGCCACTGTATGAGGGGCAAGGAAAAGTCCTTGATAGAGCAGGCGGTTGTTGCCCAGCGTAGAGCCGCACTCCCGGCCGATGCCTGGCGTGGTCAGCCGCATGGCGGCAGCTTCCACCAAGTCCCGGCGCCCCGCGATGTAACCGCCGGTGGGAGCTAGACCTCCGCCGGGGTTCTTGATGAGAGACCCCACCACCAAGTCCGCCCCCACATGGGTGGGCTCCCGGGTCTCTACAAACTCACCGTAGCAGTTGTCAACCAGGATATGGACCTCCGGCCGGACCTGGCGGACAGCCGTGCACAGGGCCTTGATCTCCTCCACTGAGAGGGAAGCCCGGGTAGCGTAGCCTCTGGAGCGCTGGATCAGCACCGCCTTGACACCGGGCTCGGCCACGGCCGCTCGAATGCCCTCTACGTCCGGCCGGTCGTCGGCGGTCACATCCACCTGGCGGTAGCCGATCCCATATTCCCTCAGAGAGCCGGGACCCTTGTCCGTCACGCCGATTACCCCCAAAAGGGTGTCGTAGGGCGCTCCCACTGCCGATACCAGGGTGTCTCCGGGCTTCAAAGCCCCGAACAGGGCGCAGGAGATGGCATGGGTCCCATTGACGAAGCCGATGCGGACCAGCGCGTCCTCGGTGCCAAACAAATCGGCATAGATGGCATCCAACTGGTCCCGGCCCATGTCGTCGTAGCCATAGCCGGTGGTTCCGGCAAAGTAGCTCTCTGCCACGCGGTGTTTTTGAAATGCGGCCAGGACCCGCTCCGTGTTTTCCGCCGCAATGGCGTCGATGCGGGAGAACTGCTCCGTCAGGCCCCGCTCCGCCTGGGCTCCAAGCGCCCGGACACGCTCGCTTAACTGTAAAGTCATATGGCTTGCTTCACTCTGCTTTCTCTATGGTTTCTTCAGCTCAAAGCCGGGCCTCGGCAAAAGCGGCCGCCAACCGGGCGCAGGCTTCCACGTCCCCACGGTCCACCATCTCCACCGGGGAATGGACGTAGCGGCAGGGGATGGAAATGCCGCCGGTGAGCACTCCCATGCGTGTGGTATGGATGGACCCGGCATCGGTGCCGCCGCTCTTGATGACATCCATCTGCGCGGGAATGGCCCGCTCCCTTGCCAGTTCGGAGAGCTTCTGTACCATTTCGGGATGGCAGATGACGGAGCTGTCCATCACCTTTATGGCGGCTCCGCCCCCCTGGATGCTGCTGCCCCGGTGTTTGGTACCCAGCTCGTCTCCGCTGGGGGTGACGTCCACGGCTATGCCGTAGTCCGGGTCCACGGCATAGGCCACCGTTTTGGCCCCCCGCAGCCCCAGCTCCTCCTGGGTGGTGAAGACGAAATAGAGATCGTTTTCGCTCGTCTGGAGCTGCTCCATCGCCAGCAGCAGGACCACGCAGGAGATGCGGTTGTCCATATAGGGAGAGACCAACCGGTCTCCGGCGGCAAAGGTGGGGGTATTGTAGACTGCGGTGTCTCCGATCTGTACCATGGCCTTGGCCTCATCGGCGTCATGGGCACCGATGTCAATATAGAGATCATCCAGGGTCATGTCCTTGGGCTCCACCCCCTCATCCAGGGAGATCACTCCCTGTACGCCACTTTTGAACCGGACAGGGGTATGCAGGATGCTGTGGGGATGCAGGCCGCCCACCTTGCCAAAACGGAGAAAGCCCTCCTTCTCGATGTGGGTTACGATACAGCCGATGGAGTCCATATGGGCGCAGAACAGCACGCGGGAGCCAGGTCCCTTTTTATGGCAGATCAAATTCCCCATCACGTCGGTGCTGCACGCGTCCACATAGGGGGCGGCCAGTTTCTGGATGGCGTCGGCGATCTCCCGTTCGTCGCCGGAGGGACCGTGACAGGCATTGAGGGTCTGAAGCGTGTGCAGAATATCCATGATACTTCCTCCTACTGGTTGGACGAGGCGGCAATGGCCTCGATAAATTTCCGGGTCAGGGTATACATGTGGCCGAAATCGCGGACCGAGGCCACACTGGACGGGGTATGGAGGTAGCGGACCGGCGCCGATACAGCCGCCACCCGAACGCCCGCCTTGGTACGCTGGATAGCAGAGGCGTCATTTCCGCCGGAGATATAGTCTTTGGTCTGCCAGGGAATGCCGTTCTCCTGAGCCAGACGGCGAAGCAGCTCAAAGAGCTCCCGGTCATAGGCCGTACCGCCGTCCATAAAGGAGAGCACCGGCCCTTTGCCCGGCGCAGCCACCCGTTTATGTGCCGCCGTACCGGGCAGATCGGCCGCCGTGGTGCCCTCCAGCACAAGTGCGATCTCCGGTGTGACCGAGAAGGCCGCACCGAATGCACCGCGGGTCCCCACCTCCTCCTGCGCGGAGAATACAAAGAGGCAGTCCATGGGCAGGTCCTGCTGGATCAGCCGGAGCATGACGGCGCAGCCCACCCGGTCATCGATGGCCTTGGCTTTCAGCATCCCGTCGCCAAACTCCACCGCATCGCTTTCAAAAGCGGCCAGATCGCCCAGAGCCACCAGCGCTTCCGCTGCTTCCCGATCCTTGGCCCCGATATCGATATACATGTCGTCCAGCTTGGGGACGGTCTTTTCCTCCTCGGCGGTCACCAGGTGATACGCCTTAAGGCCCACCACGCCGGGCACCTTCTTGTCCCCGATCCGGACCTTTTTCCCGATGACCACCCGCCGGTCGAGCCCGCCCACCGCGGCAAACTTCAGATAGCCGTCGTCCGTGATGTCGTTGATGATGAAGCCCACCTCGTCCATATGGGCGGTGAGCATCAGCTTGTGGCCGGTGGCCCGCTCCCCTTTCTTGAAGACGATCAGGTTGCCCATCACGTCGGTCCGGGTCCAATCTGCGTAGGGCTCCGCCTTGGCACGGATGAACTCCCGGACCGCGTCCTCAGCGCTGGAGACGCCGTCGAGGCAGCACAGCTCCTTGATGAGACTCAGCACAGCTTCCCCACCTCCTTGCCCAGATTTTCCGTAAAGGCGGCCAGCAGGGCCGCCACATGCTCGATGTCCTGGATGTCCAGCACCTCGATGGGACTGTGCATATACTTCAAGGGCAGGGAGACCACCGAGGTGGCCACCCCCTCCCGCGTGACCTGCATGCCCCAGCCGTTGGTGCCGGTGTGGCCCTCCATGACCTCCGGCTGATAGGGGATGGCATTGGCCTTGGCCTTCTCGATCATGCGCTGAGTCATCCAGCGGGTCATATTGGGGCCGATGCCGATCTGCGGCCCACCCCCAATGGAGCTGCGGCGGTGGAGGTTGGCGTCCGGCGTCTTGCCGTGGGTCACGTCCACCGCTACACAGAAGTCCGGGTTGATGCCATAGGTACCCACCTTGGCACCCGCGCCACTGACCTCCTCCCGGGTGCTGCCCATGATATAGAGGTCCACATCCAGAGGCTTGTCCTTCAGCAGCTCGGCCGCCCGCAGCAGGGTGACGAAGCAGGAGCGGTCGTCCATGGACTTGCCGCAGAGCTTGTCCCCGTCCAGAGCGAAGCAGCCGCCGCGAAAGACCATCGGGGTGCCGATCGGGATGGCCGCCTCCGCCTGCTCCTGGCTCATGCCGACATCGACGCGCAGGTCGTCAATGGGGATGGACTTTTTCATATCCTCCGCCTGGAGCACATGGGGCGGCAGGCAGGCCACAACGCCCAGAATGGGGGGCTGCGTCATCACCGTGAGCTCCCGGTCGGGCAGCATCCTGGGGCCTACCCCGCCGATGGTGCGGAAGCGGAGAAAGCCCTCCTCGACGCCGGTGACGATGAGGCCGATCTCATCCAGATGGGCGTCCAGCAGCAGCTTCTTGGCGCCCGGTCTGCCGCACAGGCGCACGCCGATGGCATTGCCGAAGCGGTCTACCGCCGCCTCATCCACATAGGGACGCATCAGCTCCACGGCCTGCTCGGCCACCGCCCGCTCAAAGCCGGAGGGGCCCGCCATGGAACATAGAGTATCCAGTGTCTTGCGAATATCCAATGAATTCACTCCTTGCCGTGACGTTTGCGGGGCCGCCCCCGGATGGAGACGGCCTCTGGACGCCACTTATTCTCTTTACAGCTCGTAGATGATCTTCTTGAATGCCTCGCCCCGCTGGGCAAAGTTCTTAAACTGGTCAAAGGAAGCGCAGGCCGGCGAGAGAATCACCACATC
>OWIW01001794.1_pt1 | contig 10689 bp, 9 predicted proteins | sample 2433821 | NCBI WGS metagenome assembly OWIW01 (sample SAMN05065751, study PRJEB22554) | human gut metagenome | biome: ENVO:2100002; feature: ENVO:00000062; material: ENVO:00002003 | host: Homo sapiens | place: USA | reverse complement strand
GTGTCTCGTGGGCTCGGAGATGTGTATAAGAGACAGAAATAATAGAAAATGAAAGGAAAAAATGCTCCCGATAAATTCGTATCTTTGAAACCCGTTTAAATCGGATTTGCCATGAACTATATTGACATTGTTATTCTCTTGTTTTTACTATACGGCGCTTTCCGTGGATTCTCGAAAGGATTGATTATCGAGGTCGCCACTTTAGCCGGGCTGATATTGGGGGTTTTCATTGCCATACGTTACAGCCCTTTTACCGAAGGGATATTGAAAGACTTCCTGAATATCACGTCCCGTTACTTGTCTTATATCGCTTTGGCCGTTACCTTCCTGTTGGTTGTGATTGTTGTCTATTTGCTGGGGAAGATGTTGACCAGACTGGTCAATATTATTTCGTTGGGGTTGGTCAATAAACTGCTTGGCACCCTCCTCGGTATCGCAAAATATTTCATTATGGTTTGTGTACTTTTAATGATTGTCGATGCTTTGAACGATAAATTCCATTTTATCAGCGAAGAAACCAGGGAGAACGGTTTGTTATTCGATCCTTTTCTTAACTTTGCACAACAGATGTACAACACGATCCGCTTTTGAAACGATATAAAATAGAATACGATGAATTTTGTTGATGAATTAAAATGGAGAGGCATGATTCATGATATCATGCCGGGAACAGAAGAACTATTGGCTAAAGGACAAACTACGGCATACGTAGGTATCGACCCGACTGCCGATTCTCTGCATGTCGGACATCTGGTCTCTGTGATGATGATGAAACACTTTCAGATGGCCGGGCACAAACCGATTTTTATTATCGGTGGAGCTACCGGTATGATCGGCGATCCTAGTGGCAAATCACAGGAAAGAAACTTGTTAGACGAAGAGACTATCCGTAAAAATATGGCCGGGATCAAAGCTCAGTTATCCCGGTTTATCGATTTCAACTCCACTGCTTCCAATGCTGCTATTATGCTGAATAACTACGATTGGATGAAACAATTCTCATTTCTGGATTTCATCCGTGAAATCGGTAAGCATATTACCGTCAACTATATGATGGCTAAAGATTCCGTAAAAAAACGCCTCAGTAGCGAGTCGGCCCAGGGTATGTCGTTTACAGAATTCACCTATCAGCTGGTGCAGGGATACGATTTCCTTCATCTGCGTAAAAACTACGGTTGTATGTTGCAGATGGGAGGTTCCGACCAATGGGGAAATATTACTACCGGTGCGGAATTGATTCGCCGTACCAACGGAGGTGAGGTGTTTGCGCTGACTTGTCCGTTGATTACAAAAGCCGACGGTGGTAAGTTCGGTAAAACCGAATCTGGAAATATCTGGCTGGATCCCCGTTATACTTCTCCCTACAAATTCTACCAGTTCTGGCTGAACGTAAGTGATTCCGACGCCGAACGCTATATCAAGATCTTCACTTCGATCGAAAAAGAAGAAATCGAGGCATTAATTGCAGAACATCAGGCTGCTCCGCATTTGCGTATTCTTCAGAAACGTCTGGCTAAGGAAGTGACTGTAATGGTTCACTCTGAAGATGATTATAATGCAGCGGTAGATGCATCGAATATCCTGTTCGGCAATGCTACTTCCGAAGCTTTGCGCAAGTTGGACGAAGATACTTTGCTGGCTGTATTCGAAGGTGTGCCTCAATTCGAGATTTCTCGTGACGCGTTGACGGGAGGTGTGAAGGCGGTTGATTTATTCGTTGATAATGCGGCTGTATTTGCTTCAAAAGGAGAAATGCGTAAGCTGGTTCAAGGCGGAGGCGTTTCGCTGAATAAAGAGAAATTAGCGGCATTTGACCAGGTAATTACAGCTGCTGACCTGCTCGACGAGAAATATCTGCTTGTTCAGCGTGGTAAAAAGAACTATTATTTGCTGATTGCGAAGTAATAATACGCGATTTGCGAGGTGCAAAGTAAAAAAGTGAACGAAATATTTGGAGGTTTGCTTGCAAACCTCTATCTTTGCACCGCTTTTTAACAGAAAGCACATAAGTTTGGACTATGGTGTAATGGTAGCACAACAGGTTTTGGTTCTGTTTGTCCAAGTTCGAATCTTGGTAGTCCAACGAAATAGTAAGCTCTGACAATTATTGATTGTTGGAGCTTATTTTGTATTATGCCGCGTTTAATGGTTGCTCTTTTCTGAAATGGCCGGTTTTATGCCATTTTTCCCTTTACTTTGTACAATTTTGATAGATAATTAGGACAAAAACGCGATGTTTTGCCGTTTTCTTTTCCTACATTTGCAATCGTGTACGTAAACGACGTGCCGTTCGGCTATTTACTTGATAACTTAAAAACGTAATAAAATCATGAAAACAAACTATGAAATTCGCTACGCTGCTCATCCGGAGGATGCGAAAAGTTATGATACAAAAAGAATCCGTCGTGATTTTCTTATAGAGAAGGTTTTTTCTCCCAATGAAGTAAACATGGTGTATTCCATGTACGACCGTATGGTAGTGGGTGGCGCTATGCCGGTAGGCGAAGTACTGCAACTGGAAGCTATTGATCCTTTGAAGGCGCCTTATTTCCTGACTCGTCGTGAAATTGGCATTTTCAATGTAGGTGGACCGGGTGTCGTGAAAGCCGGTGATGCTGTTTTTGAAATGGATTATAAGGAGGCCCTTTATCTGGGTTCGGGCGATCGTGAAGTTACTTTTGAGAGCAAGGATGCAGCCCATCCGGCTAAATTCTATTTTAATTCGGTAACGGCTCATCGCAATTATCCTGATAGGAAAGTAACGAAGAAAGACGCGGTTGTGGCCGAAATGGGTTCTTTGGAAGGTTCCAATCATCGTAATATTAATAAGATGCTGGTTAATCAGGTATTGCCGACTTGCCAGTTGCAAATGGGTATGACGGAGCTTGCTCCGGGCAGTGTGTGGAATACAATGCCGGCACATGTCCACAGCCGCCGTATGGAAGCCTACTTCTATTTTGAAATACCGGAAGACCATGCTATCTGCCACTTTATGGGCGAAGTAGACGAAACCCGCCATGTGTGGATGAAAGGCGACCAGGCCGTTCTCTCTCCCGAATGGTCTAACCATTCTGCTGCCGCTACGCACAATTATACCTTTATATGGGGTATGGGTGGTGAGAATCTGGACTACGGGGATCAGGACTTTTCTTTGATTACAGACTTAAAATAACACTATTTTTCAACCTAAAATAAATAAACATCATGAATCAGTATTTGAATTTTTCTTTGGAAGGTAAAGTAGCCCTCGTTACAGGTGCTTCTTATGGTATCGGTTTTGCTATTGCTTCAGCTTTTGCAGAGCAAGGTGCTAAAATCTGTTTTAACGATATCAATCAGGAATTGGTGGATAAAGGTATGGCTGCTTATGCTGAAAAGGGTATCAAGGCACATGGCTATGTATGCGACGTGACTGATGAACCGGCTGTTCAGGCTATGGTAGCAACTATTGAGAAAGAAGTAGGCACTATCGATATTTTGGTGAACAATGCAGGTATTATCCGTCGTGTTCCTATGCACGAAATGGAAGCTGCCGATTTCCGTCGCGTTATAGACATCGACCTGAACGCTCCGTTCATTGTATCTAAGGCTGTTCTGCCTGCAATGATGAAGAAGGGTCATGGTAAGATTATCAACATCTGTTCTATGATGTCCGAGCTGGGTCGTGAGACTGTATCTGCATACGCTGCAGCTAAGGGCGGCTTGAAGATGTTGACTCGTAACATCTGTTCTGAATACGGTGAATACAACATTCAATGTAATGGTATCGGTCCGGGTTACATCGCTACTCCGCAAACTGCTCCGTTGCGTGAAAAACAAGCTGACGGCAGCCGTCATCCGTTCGACTCATTCATTTGCGCTAAGACTCCGGCCGGTCGTTGGTTGGATCCGGAAGAACTTACAGGTCCTGCTGTATTCTTGGCATCTGAGGCTTCTAACGCGGTTAACGGACATGTGCTGTACGTTGATGGTGGTATTTTGGCTTACATCGGAAAACAACCTAAGTAAATTTTAATTTGCTAATTTGATAATGTGCCAATATGCCAATTGGCTGCGCTATGTATGGCGTAGTGATTTGGGTATTGGCACATTACGTATTAGTCATTTATATATTGTCACATTAGCACATTAATCAATGAAGAAACTTCTTTTATTATGTATGACGGCTTTGTTTTGCTTCGCTTGTAACGAAAGTAAGACGGTAACCGTTACGGTAACCAACCCGTTGGCTTTGGAGCGCTCTAATGAGGTGATAGAGGTATCTATGGAAACTGTTACAAACCGGTTGGGATTGGCAGATACGGCACAGATTGTGGTTCTGAATGTCGACGGGCAACAGCTCCCTTATCAGATTACCTATGACGGCAAAGTTATATTTCCCGCTACGGTAGCTGCCAATAGTTCTGCCACTTACACCATACAAGCCGGTATTCCGGAATCTTTCGATGTAAAGGCTTGCGGCAAATGCTATCCCGAACGTATGGATGATATGGCCTGGGAAAACGACTTGGTGGCTTTCCGCGCGTATGGCCCTGCTTTGCAGGCAAAAGGGGAGCGTGGATTTGGTTATGACCTGTTTACCAAGCGCGATACTTCCGAACCGATACTGGAGGGCATGTATGCAAAGGAGACCGATAAGGAAACTCGCGCGAAACTGAAAGAATTGAAGAAAACGGAGCCGGAGAAGGCTGCCGGGTTGTTGAAGGAATTGTCTTATCATATCGACCATGGACATGGAATGGATTGCTATGCGGTGGGTCCTACATTGGGAGCCGGTGTAGCTGCGTTAATGGTGGATGACAGCATCATCTATCCCTGGTGTTATAAGAGCCAGGAAATTCTGGATAATGGCCCATTGCGCTTTACGGTAAGGCTGGAGTTCAATCCTTTGACCGTAAAGGGTGACTCGACTGTTGTAGAGACGCGTCTGATTACACTGGATGCAGGTTCGCACCTGAACAAAACAGCCGTATCATACTCTAACCTGAAAGAAACATTGCCTATCGTTACGGGCATTGTGCTGCATGAACCGGACGGAGCTGTTGTTGCCGATGCCGCTAACGGTTACATTACTTATGTAGACCCTACGACAGGCCCCGACAATGGTAAAATCTTTATAGGAGCTGCTGTTCCTACGGTTGTCAAAGATGCCAAAACCGTACTTTTCTCTGAAAAGGAGAAGAAAGAGCGTAATAACGCCGACGGTCATGTACTTGCTGTCAGCGATTATGAACCGGGTTCAGAATATGTGTATTATTGGGGATTTGCATGGGACAGGGCAGATATCAAGACTGCCGCTGCCTGGAATCAGTATATGGCAGACTTTGCTCAGAAAGTACGCAATCCGTTGACGGTAAAAGTAAACTAAAAAAGGCGTGGATGAGTTGAAAATCTCATAGCCTTGAAATGTTGAGAGTTGAAAGCTCACGCTACGCGGCCTGACTTTCAACTCTCATGTTTTATTTCTCAAAGTAATTTGAATTCGTACCCCTCTTCCTTTAGGAACTCTATGGCTCGTGGCAATGCATATTGCAGGTTGCCATTGTTCCAAGACTTTAGGGAATCGTGAAATGTGATGATAGAGCCATTACGTGCATATCTCATAACATTGGCAAGCACTTGCGGCCCACGCAGCTTCTTACTATAATCGCGAGTCACTAAATCCCACATTATTATTTTATAGCGGCGTTTCAGCATCATATACTGCGTCCATCCCATGTGCCCATGCGGAGGGCGGAACAGGTCTGTTTGCATTACTTCGTTTGCTTTCTCCGCGTTTGCCATATAGTCTTTGAAGTTGTATTCAAATCCCCTAAGATGGTTGTAAGTATGGTTACCGATGCGGTGCCCCCTTTCTACAACCATCTGAAACTCATCAGGATGCTTACGAATGTTGTCGCCCACCATAAAAAAGGTGGCTTTTATGTTATATTTGTCAAGCAAGTCGAGAACCCAAGGAGTTACTCCGGGGATAGGTCCGTCATCAAAAGTCAGATAAACGGCTCTCTCATTCGGATCCATCCGCCAGACTGCGCTGGGGTATAACTTACGAACAAACTCAGGAGGTTGTTCTATAAACACGATTATTGATGATTAACGGTTATCACTGTTTAAGTCTTTCTACATATAAGTTGTACAACTCTTTTACCTTCGGGGCGTATATCTCCGCCAGTTTGGAATTATATTTCTTCATAATCTTTACTTCGGCATCAAGCACTGCCCAATGGTATTCAAATTCGCGGGTAGAGATCGCGAAGCGGCTGTCGTCCATGCTTAGATACCAGGTGAGGTATTCCACTGCTTTGTCGGCAAGCGTTTTCATCATCTCGTCCGCTTTTGCAGAATCTCCTAACTGGTAGTACGATTCGGCCATTTGTACAGCGCCGTTTTGCCAGTCGTACGGTACGTTGTAGGCAGGGATCATCTTTTCGGCATAGTCCAGTGCAGCTTTTGCCTTGTCTTTCTTGCCCTCACGTACCAACTGCTGTACAAGCTGTGAGAAGATACGGCGGTGCGAGTGACACATACGCATCGCATTTTCATCAATGTAGATACCCGGCTTGTCGATACCACCGAACTTGAACTTGTTCATCAGGTTGTCGTACATCTTTTCACTATCAATCTTTACACCCAGTTTGTCTGTGTCGAATGGAGTGAAACGATAGGTAAGGCCTTCCTGGATGAAGTGGTTCCCCATATTCAATTGGTTTTCCGGTCCCACGCTGACTGCAATGTAGATAGGACGTTCCCAATTGGCTTCCGACAACATTTCAAGCATCATCAGCTCGCTCTTGTAAAGGGCGCGTTTGCCTTTCAACGAGATGTGCATGTAGTCGGGGATAGAGTCGCCCGGTATCATCATGCCGCTGCGGCGCACGGCTTCTTTATCCACCTTCATGACAATGCTGTCGGTAGGAATTACCTTCAAGTCTTGGTTTTTGCTGCGTACCCAGTATTTCAGTATGTTTTTGAGTTCGTAAGGATTTTCACCGAATTCTTTTTTTACGTTTATTAACACTTCGGTGTTGCCGTTCAAAGCTTGTTTTTCGGCTTCGGCATAGAGGGCGTCGATGCTCTTTTTGTATTCAGGGCGTACCGGAACATATTCGTTGGTACCTTCTACATACTCCATGCGGTCCCATGTGATGGGAAGGGAAGGAGAGTCGTAGGCTGGACGCTTCATTTGGTCGATGTACCAGTCAGTCTGCAGGTAACTAAGGTTACAGGTACGGGCATCGGTACGGAAACCTTCCGTCTCCTGATTATACCACAAGGGGAACGTGTCGTTGTCACCGTTGGTATAGATAATCGGATTGCCTGTTTCCTGTAATGACATCAGGTAGTTCTGGCCGAAGTCGCGTGCCACATAGCGACCACTGCGGTCGTGGTCGTCCCATGTCTGGCTTGCCATTTGTATGGGGACAAGCAGGCAGGCTGCTGAAACGATGGCTGCAGCGGGGAGCTCTTTCATCTTGACGTAGTGCTGCAACAGGCGGATAATGCCTGCCACACCCATACCAATCCAGATGGCAAAAGCGTAGAACGAACCGGCATACGCATAGTCACGCTCACGCGGCTGACTCGGCGTCTGGTTCAAGTAGAGCACGATGGCTATACCGGTCATGAAGAAGAGAAAGAACACCACCCAGAACTGCTGGATACCTTTCTGACCGCGGTAGGCCTGCCACAACAGGCCGATGATGCCGAGCAGCAACGGTAGGCAGTAGAATACGTTGTGTCCTTTGTTCTCTTTCAGTTCTTTCGGCAGCAAGTCTTGGTTGCCCACGAGTATATTATCGATGAACTTGATGCCGGTAATCCAGTTGCCATGCTCTATTTCTCCGCTGCCTTGCAAGTCGTTCTGGCGTCCGGCGAAATTCCACATGAAGTAGCGCCAGTACATCCAGTTGAGCTGGTAGGAGAAGAAGAATTTGATGTTTTCCCATTGCGTAGGCATGGTTACCATAATCATTTCACCACATTTGTCGTAGGGGACGTCATATCCCTTGATGTCCTGCCAGGCTTGGTATTGGTTGGCATGCGTACTGCTGTACATACGCGGGAAGAGCATATTTTGTGCGTATTCGTATTCGATACGTCCGGGAATTTCAATATAACTGTCTTTCTCATCGGCGGAAGCCTTTTCCTTACGGATGTATTTGGTTCCGTTGTAGGAGATGCGCGGTTCGCAATAACCGTCTTTCACATCCAGGGCTACTTGTGAGGAGTATGCCGGACCGTAGAACAGCGGGCGTGTACCATATTGCTCGCGTCCCAGGTATTCGCCCAGCGTGAAGATGTCCTCCGGAGAGTTCTGGTCCATCGGTGTGTTGGCGGTGGAGCGGATCACGATAAGTGCGTATGATGAATATCCGATGACAATCATCATGGTGCATAATAGTGATGTGTTCAGTGTGCGTGCCGATACGCGATATTTCTCTTTGATCTTCTCCTGCGTACCCGGCTTGAGATAGAGCCACAGCAATGCGGTGACGATGATGCCGATAACGACAGAGCTGCCGCCATGTCCGTAGAAAGGAATACCCAGCATGGCTATGGTCAGGATGAACGAGAGTGCCATGCGCGACTTGCTCTTTTCGGTATAGCTTTCGTATACACCCCAGATCAGAGCGGCTGCAAGTAGAATAATATAAACCACTACACCTGAATTGAACGACATTCCGAGTCCGTTGACAAACAACAACTCGAACCAGCCGCCTACTTTTACAATGCCCGGAACGATGCCGTACAATACGGCTGCCACCAGCACCATTGATGCGAGAAGGGCTAATAGGGAGCCTTTTGCGTTGGCATTGGGCACTTTTTTGTAGTAGTAGACCAATACGATAGCCGGGAGACAGAGCAAGTTCAGCAAGTGAACGCCGATACTCAATCCGGTGAGATAGGCGATCAGGATCAGCCAACGGTCGGAGTGTGGTTCGTCCGCTACGTCTTCCCATTTCAGTATCAGCCAGAATACAACGGCTGTAAACAGTGAAGAGAAAGCATATACCTCTCCTTCCACCGCACTGAACCAGAATGTATCGCTGAATGTATATGCCAGCGCACCCACGAGGCCGCTGCCCATGATAGTAATCAGTTGTCCTTTGGTGATATTGTTCTCATCGTTCACCACCAGTTTGCGTACAAGGTGCGTGATGCTCCAAAACAGGAACAGGATGCAGGCGGCGCTCATCAGCGCACTCATATAGTTCACCATTTTGGCTACGGTAGTGGCATCGGAAGCAAATTGTGAGAACAGATTGGCCACTAACATGAAGAACGGTGCGCCGGGCGGGTGTCCTACTTCCAACTTATAACCGGTGGTGATGAACTCCGGGCAGTCCCAAAAACTTGCAGTCGGCTCAATGGTCATGCAATAAACCGTTGCTGCAATGATGAATGTAATCCAACCGATCAGGTTGTTTACGGTTTTGTACTGTTTCATTCGGATGAAATTCGTTATAATTTTATTTTAATTTCGGCATATATGGGCGCAAAGATAATGATTTCAGTTCTAAATAAGTGACAATAAGGCGTATTATTAGGATTGGTTAAAAGATATAGGGGGAATTTATGCAAAAACAAAAGTTTCGTCATTTCTCCTAATGGTGATGATGCTCTCCCAATATCCGGTGTGGCAATGTGCCATGTACCAGCAGTTCTATGGGGCAGTTGAAGTTGCGTTCCAACCATTCTTCGGTGATGCCCGTATCGGGGTGGTAGTCCAGTGTTTCATTGACGCAGGCGATAGATTTCACCTGTTGCAGCACTGTGCCTATGTCGTGACTCACGAGTATGATGGCGCAATCCTTGTTGATTTCTGCCAGCAACTGATACAGGCGGGCTTCGAAACGCTTGTCAATGTAGGTGCTGGGTTCGTCGAGGATAACTACCTCGGGATCGGAGATGATGGCGCGGCCCAGTAGGGCACGTTGGAGCTGACCACCGCTCAATGCGCCGATGGCGCGTTCTTCCAGTCCTTCCAGCCCCATGCGAACAATGACTTGACTGGCTTTCTCCCTATGTTCTTTCGTGAAACGTGAAGTGAGTGGCTTCTTGCTGCTGAGTCCCGACAGGATCACTTCTTCGACGGTGATGGGAAATTTGCGGTCTATGCTGTTGTACTGGGGCAGATAGCCCATGGTGAGCTGCGAATTGCCCGTCATGCGGGAAGATGTGAAGATAATTTCGCCGGAAGAGGGTTTGAGCAGGCCTAGAATACACTTTATAAGGGTAGTCTTGCCTCCTCCGTTCGGACCGATAATACCTAGAAAATCCCGATCGTAAACGGTGAGGCTTACGTCGCGAAGCACTGTACGACTGTCGTATCCGGCATTGAGGTTCTTTATTTCAATAATTGGTTTCATGGGCATATCAATGGGGTTATTTCTCTGCCAGGGCCTTTGCTGTATGCATCATCTCTGCCTCCCAGTCGTAGGATAGGGGATTGATATCAACTACGCGGGTTCCGGTTTGTTTGGCGATGAGTTCGGCATTGCGCCGGTCAAATTCCGGTTGCACGAAGATGACGTGCACTTTTTCGTCTTTGCAGGTGTCAATCAGTGCTTTCAGATGTGCGGGTGAGGGTTCTTTGCCGCCGGCTTCGATAGGTATTTGATGCAATCCGTAGTCGCGGGCGAAATAAGAAAGCGCCGGGTGGTAAATCATAAAGGCATGGTCTGCGCC
>OWIW01001792.1_pt1 | contig 10690 bp, 12 predicted proteins | sample 2433821 | NCBI WGS metagenome assembly OWIW01 (sample SAMN05065751, study PRJEB22554) | human gut metagenome | biome: ENVO:2100002; feature: ENVO:00000062; material: ENVO:00002003 | host: Homo sapiens | place: USA | reverse complement strand
TCCCCATACCAACTTCCTATTTCCAAAGCTCGTAACTCCTCAAAATTTAAATCATAAACGTAACCTTTTCCATTGCTCGTTCGATTAATTTTCCAATCATGAAATACTACAATTTTACAGTCTTTTGTAAACTGTATGTCAATCTCAATCCCATCTGCTCCTTGTTCTATTGCTTTTTTTATTGCTGCAAGAGTATTTTCAGGAGCATAGCCAGAAGCTCCCCGATGCGCAAAAACTTTCATTTTTCCTCCTTCTAAATTATATAAAAATAAAAAGCCACGATAAAAACGTTTTTACCGCGACTCACTTTTCCACTTGTCATGTAGGTTTACTACTTATATACCTCAGCCCAAACCAAAAATCAAGTGATTTTTTCAATGTTAATTATTTATTTTTGAAAACTGTTTAAACTCTTTCAGTTCTGTTAAAATATCTTCCATACTTGCCTTCGTATCATTCATAGCAACAGCTGCAATCAAACCTTCTACCAAAGGAGCATCTGCAATTTTAATCTTGGAAATTTCTTTTCCTTCCGCTTCCAAAAATTCCAAAGCAATTTGAGAATTCAATACAGAGCTTCCCAAATCCACAAAAATAACAACACCATTTTCTGTCATTGCCTTTTCAACTGTCTCTTTGATCCTAAAAGGATTGCTTCCAAAAGATTCTCCCTCAATACCGCTTCCATTTAATAATGGAAAACTTTCTTTTTTCATTTCATTTGCCAAACGAATTGCTTCTTCCGCCAATGCCTTGCTATGTGACACTACTACAAATCCTACCATATTTCCTCCTATTTGATTGTCTCACAAATTACCTTTATCATCAGATAGGAAGATGCCGCTCCCGGATCAATATGTCCTAAACTTCTTTCTCCAACATAAGAAGCTCTCCCTTTCGTTGCAATAATATCCTTTGTAGATTCCATCCCTTTTTCCGCAATTTTTTGGATTTCTTCCGGAGTTGAAAAAATATCTTCCCCTCCTTCCAATTTCTTTTGTAAAAAGTCATATACAGGTAAAATAGTATCCAATAAGGTTTTTTCTCCCAAAGTTGCCTTTCCTCTTTTTTGTATTCCCTCAATCATAGTTTTCAAGATCGCCACCAAATCTTCTTTTTCCAATTCCGTCTTTCCCTTGCAATACATAGCGGCACTCATAAATGCAGTTCCATAAATCGCTCCGGAAGCTCCTCCAACTTTTGTTAACAATGCCATTCCCATTTTTTGAAAAATATCGGAATAGCTCAAAGAACTGTAGGTCGGTAACTGTACCTTGATTTCTTCAAACCCTCTTGCTAAATTTACTCCGTGATCCCCGTCTCCAATGACTCGATCCAATTCTGTTAAATATTCCTTATTGTTTATAATCTCATCTGCAATCTTTTCGATGATTTCCAATAACATATCTCTCTCCTTAAAATGCTATAGTGTCTTGTTCTGCAAATAATAATTGTTTCGTTTCCTGATCCAACTTTACAATACTGATGGAAAATCCTCCCATATCCAAAGAGGTCATATAATTTCCGACTAAGGTTTTAACAACTGTGACTTCTTTTTCCCGTAACAAATCCTGTAAACGATTATTGATGATAAAGAGTTCTATTAAGGTAGTTTCTCCCAATCCATTTACTAAAACAGCAACTTCTTCCCCTTTTTTCAAAGCAGCTTCCTGAGTAATTTGGGCAAATAATTTTTCTGTAAAATGATCCGCCGTTGTCATCTTTTCTCGATGTGTTCCGGGTTCTCCATGAATTCCCAACCCAATTTCCACTTCGTCGTCTCCAATTTCAAAACTTTGTTTTCCTGTAGAAAATACCATACAGGATTTTAAGGACATTCCCATTGTTTTTATATTCTTTACCAAACGGTTTCCCAAGTCCACCAACGCATCCAAAGAGTATCCTGCCTCTGCCGCAGCTCCCAATATTTTATGGACAAATACCGTTCCTGCAATTCCTCTTCTTCCCACAGTATAGGTACTATTTTCCACTGCAATATCGTCATCCACTACGACTTGTTTTACCGTGATTCCCTCCATAGCTGCCATTTCCGCCGCCATTTCAAAGTTCATCACATCTCCGCTATAATTCTTAATAATTAAAAGAACGCCTGCCCCGGCATTTACTTCCTGAATGGCTCGATATACTTTATCCGCTCCCGGAGAGGTAAAAATTTCTCCACAGACGGCAGCATCCAACATTCCATATCCCACATAGCCTGCATGAGAAGGTTCATGTCCACTTCCTCCTCCGCTAATCAGGGCAACCTTTCCCTGCTTTTTTTCTTTTCGAAAGATAATAGGCTCTCCCTCTATCCTACTAAGTTTATCGGGATATGCTTTTACCATACCTTGAATCACTTCTTCCACAATATTTTCTCTTTGGTTAATCAATTTCTTCATAAAATTCCTCCTTTTTATGATATTTTCTTACTTCATTTTTTTAGAAAAGTCAATTAAATATTCCAAAGCTCAGTATCTGTAGTTGAAACTGCACAGGCTCCTGCTGATAAAGCACTTACAATATCTTCTTTGCTGGCAATCAAGCCTCCGGTAATCAAAGGTCTATCTATTTTTGTCGATAAGGAATACAGTATTTTAGGCATTAAACCGGGTAAAATTTCGACTGCTGTCGGTTTATTTTCCTGAATATGCAATAAGGTCTTTTCATAAGAAAAAGAATCCAAGATGAAAAAGCGTTGAATGACCGGAACCTTCATTTTTACTGCAAAAGATACAATATTATGTTTTGTCGTAATAATTCCGAAAGGTTGTATCTTTTCCACAATGTACTCCACTCCGTAATTTGAGCTGGAAAGCCCCTCTATCATATCCACATGGATAAATACTTTTTTCCCCGCCTCTTTCAGACTATTCACAATGCTCTCTATGTTTAATAAATTTGCCATGATAACAAACACAATCTCGGAATCGGAGGCAATGGCTTTCTCCAAAGAAATATCATTTTTAATAGCCGGAATTACAGGACTCGCTTCCAATAGTTCTTCTATTGTCATATCAGATTTCCTCCATATATTGCTTTCTTCCCTCTTCATACAAATCTCCACCATACATATCATTTACTACAATAGCCGGAAAATCTTTGACTTCCAATTTTCGAATGGCTTCCGCCCCCAGGTCCTCATAAGCAATCAATTCTGCCTTTTGAATAGATTTTGCAATCAAAGCTGCGGCTCCTCCTACGGCTGCAAAATATACGGCTCTTTCTTTTTGAATGCTATTTTTTACTTCTTGAGAACGTCCTCCTTTTCCTATCATTCCTTTCAATCCGTGCTGCATTAAAATAGGAGCATAGGGATCCATACGATAACTCGTGGTAGGTCCTGCACTTCCAATCACACAACCGGGTTTTGCAGGAGTCGGTCCCACATAGTAAATGATTTGTCCTTCCAAGGAAAAAGGAAGCTCTTTCCCTTCTTCTATCAATTTTACCAGTCTGGCATGGGCTGCATCTCGAGCTGTATAAATCGTTCCGGTAATTTTTACGACATCTCCGATTTTTAATGTTTGAATAACCTCTTCTCTAAGAGGAGTTTTTATTGCATATTCCATACTTCCTCCTTATAAAATCACTTCTTGGTGTCGTACCGCATGACAGTTTAAATTCACAGCTACAGGCAAACAGGCAATATGGCAGGGAAAGACATTTACTTTGACTGCCAAAGCCGTAGTATTTCCTCCTAAACCAAGAGGACCTATCCCCAATTTATTGATTTTTTCCAATAACTCTTCTTCCAAAGAGGCTGCAATCGGGTCGGAACTCTTATCATTGATATCTCGAAGCAAGGCTTCCTTTGCAAGTAAAGCCGCTTTTTCAAAACTTCCTCCAATTCCTACTCCAACTGTAATGGGAGGACAGGGATTTCCTCCGGCATGGGAAACCAATTCCAAAACTAATTTTTTAACCCCCTCTATTCCGTCCGCCGGCTTTAACATTTTTACCAGACTCATATTTTCAGAGCCTCCTCCTTTCGGAGCCAAAACAATCTTCACTTGATTGGAGCCTGCAATCATTTTCGTATGAATAATGGCCGGAGTATTGTCTTTGGTGTTCACTCTATCCAGAGGATGTTTTACCATAGATTTTCGCAAATATCCATTCATATAACCTCGACGAACTCCCTCTTGGATGGCTTCATAAATATCTCCCGGAATGTATACTTCCGTTCCTATTTCCAAAAATATCACTGCCATTCCGGTATCCTGACACATAGGCACCCGTTCTTCTTCTGCAATGGCATCATTTTCTAAAATCTGCTGTAATACATTTTTTGCCAGAGGAGATTTTTCCGTCTCTCTATAAGCTCTGTTTATTTTTTTCAACACTTCGGGATCTACATAGTAATTTGCTGCCATACACATCTTTTCTACTTCATTTGTTACCATAGACAAATCAAGCTTTTTCATTTCCTAACTCACCCTTTCAAACCTTCTATTGTGTCCTTTATTTTTTTTGCCAAACCTCTTAATTTTCTTTTTGGAATTCCACAAATAGCAATCCGAATTGCATCCTCAAAGACAATGGTAAAAATATTCTGTTGTTCCAATTCTCTCGTCACTTCTCTTATCTTTTCCCCCACAGGAATCGTCAAGAAAAAACCGCTCCTATAAGGTAAAATATCCAAGTGACATTCCCTTGCTTCCGTGATGAAAATTTTGGCTCTTTCCAATAATAACTTTTCATATTTTTTTTGTTCTTCCCAAAGTTGTTCCCTCAAAGATGGAGTTTCCATAATTTTTACAAACATCTCCATTCCACCTCTAGAAGCATTCGACCAAGTAGCTCTACAAGAAAACGCTGCTGCCGTCTCGAATTCTTCTATCCATTCCTTACTCGAAGAAATTGCCAATTGAGCCCCCGCCCTCATTCCGTAAATTCCTAGAGACTTCGATAAGCTGAAAGCATATACTACCAGCATATTTTCCGGTAATTCGGATAGAACACTTCTTTCTTCATATTCCGGAGTATCAAAATCTTTATAGGCAATATCCTTGATTAAAATAATATTGCTTTGCTTCGCCGCCTCTTTTAAAATTCTCATAACAGCCAGCCATTCTTCCTGACTTAATTTAAAACCGGTCGGATTTTGACAGGGATCATTGATAACAACCACTAAACTTTCTTGTTCTCTCGATAACGTTTTTACTTTTTCCTCAAAATTGGATAGATGAAAGGTGTTTTTTTCATTGAATAAAGCATAGCAGTCAAAACTTCCTCCCGCTTCCTTTGCCATTGCCTTGTAAGGTCCCCACATCCTCTCCGGAAGAAGAATTTTTTCTCCATGATTTAAATAGTTTTTAATAGTATTGCTTAAGGCTCCCGTTCCTCCCGGAGTCCCAATCACGGAGAAAAAATAATTTGGATACTCCTTCCGATACGATTCTCCCAACACGGTCTTTTTTACAGTCTCCTTATAGGCTTCACTTCCCGTAAAATGAGGAGCATAAGCTGTAAATTCCGTCAGGGGAAGCTCACGAAACATCTGTCTTACCACATCAAATACCACTAAATTTTCTTCCTCATCATATAAAGAACCTAAAGTAGCATTGAATACCGCCTCTTTCCCATACTTATCTATGGCTTCCTTTGCTCTTTGAGCAGTAGAAAACACTTCGTCACTGAATTTTTTTCCCTGATAATGTCTTGCTAGCATTTTCCCTCCTAATTCTTTTCTCTTTGTCAAAAAAAGTTGCTTCCATATTCCTATGAAAACAACTTTTCCATTTTAACTTCTTGATATAATAAACTCTACTCTTCGATTTCTAGCTCTACCTGACTCTGTAGCGTTAGAAGCAACTGGATTTTGCTTTCCATAGCCCTCTATAGAAATATTGTTTTCAATCGCACCATGATTTACCAAATAAGACTTAATCGCCTTCGCTCGATTGACTGATAATTCCAAATTATATCCTTCACTTCCAATAAAATCCGTATAACCGTCTATTTTAATTTTAATATCCGAATTTGCCCCCAAAGCATTCGCTAAAGTTCGCAAACTAGGCTTAATTCCATCTTTTACCTCATACTTATCGAAATCAAATAAAATAAGTTCAGGCATGGACAAAATAAGATTGTTTCCTTCTCTTCGAATGGTCACTCCATCTTGATTGAATACAATAATATCCTCCAGAGGTTTCTTTGCCGTGTCGATATCCTCAATGGCAAAATTTTGATTTCCTTCTGTCGACAAATCACGAACACTTGTATTGGAAGTTTTTCCACAAGCTGCCAAAACAAAAGAGGCTAAAAGTACAGTCATTCCTAAATATTTCTTCATAATTCCTCCATTTCCGTATTTAAAATACAATTACCACCAAGTTATCTGTTAAATTTTGTGCATTGGCACTTCTATTGGGTTTTTTAATGACCCAGTCAAAAAGAAACTTCGCATGCGGTTCGCTCGTTCGAATACATTTTCTGGTACCCGAATAGGTTCCCAAAGTAAATTCCTTTTGTTTCATAAAAAATTCTCGATTCACTTCCTCTACATCATTGATGGGAGTTCCGTGAATATATCCTCCTCCACAAAAACGAAGAGCATATTTTGCAGCCCCTTGCTTTTGACCGTTTTCATCATTATAGGGCATAACATATTTTCCCATTGCCGTACTGAAAAATCCTTTCGGCGTTTCAAATCCTAGCTTACTGTCCATTCCCGTTTTACTGTAGACATAGGAAATGACTTCCCACTCTCCTTCCTGTTTTTCAAAAACAATAAAGTTTTGATTTTTACTGTCAATCGCAATCACTTTATTGAAATTGGTATTTGGAATATTTGCATAACTGATATTTCGATTGGAAACTGTCAATATTTCAGGAACCGATAGAGCTTTTACCTTTGAGCTCCCTGCTCCGGAACTTTGGATAGACACCAAAGAACGATCCGGAATATAAATGGTTTCTCCCGCATCATTTGTCCCTGCTGTATTTTGATCCGCAGACGTTCCATATTTATCTTTATTTTTTTGCAAATCCAAGTGATTTGGGTTCGGTGCATAGGAATTGACTGCCGCAATTTTTCTTCCTGCCGCTTTCTCTGTCGCTAAAAAATTCTCTAAACTTTTTATTTTATCTAAAGCCATGTCAAAACGAAAATTTCTTTTTTGAGAAACACTCGCTGCAATGTAACCCTCATTTCCTTTCGGAGTTCTTACCTTATACCAATAATTTCCTTTTACATAAATTTTTTCCAATAAGGGAAGTTTATCGTTATAAGAATATTTTTCAATAATATTTCCCTCCATTCCCGGATAATCCCTAATATTTGCAGTTCTGGAGCTCACAAATACATAATCCACAATGTCAGGATGTTCTCCTTTATATTTTAAATTCATTTTTACACTACTAGGAATTTTATTATCATACAATGATACTTTTGTCCATTCTTCCGCCTTTGTTATTGAAGTTACACTAAAAAAAGTCAAGCATGCAACCAATACCCATCGTCTCATATATTTATTTTCCTCCCCTGCTTCGATTCCCAATAGGCATACTGCCATATTATTCTTATTATAACACAAATCCGGAAAAAAAAAAGTATAAAATAAAATACCGAGACAAGCTTTTACTCATATCGGTATCTTGAGAGTTTATTTAGTATTATCTTATTTTTTCTTTCCCATTCCTCTTGCCACCATTTCTTCTAAAGCATACGTGGCAACGTCATCTGCATATTTTCCCGGTCCGAATCCTGCATCATATCCTAATTCTTTTGCAAGATCGTTGGTAATTCTCGCTCCTCCGGCAATCAAAATTACCTTGTCCCGCAATCCTTCCGCTTCCAGCAATTCCACCAAATTGGTCATATTTTGAATATGAACGTCTTTTTGGGTTACCGTTTGAGACACCAAAAGAACATCCGCCTTCAGTTCAATGGCTTTTTGGATAAATTCTTCATTCGGAATTTGGCTTCCTAAATTGTAAGCTTCAATCCCTTTGTATCGTTCCAATCCATAATGCCCTGCATATCCCTTCATGTTCATAATAGCATCAATTCCTACGGTGTGAGCATCCGTTCCTGTACTTGCTCCTACAATAACAATGTCTCTGTCAAAGTGTTCTTCAATATATTTTTCACACTCATGCATATCCATAGTGTTGATTTCCAAAGCCTGCACCTTGATAGCCGTATAATCTACGGTATAAGAGGTCGCTCCGTACACTACATAATAAGAGAATTGTTTATCCAAAGAACCTGAAAAAGCAACTGCAGGGGCTACAAATCCCATTTGTTTTGCTAACAATAGAGCTGCTTCCACTCCTTTTTCATTACACGGAACCGGTAAGGTAAAACTCATTTGCACCTTTCCGTCGTTCATCGTATCTCCATAAGGTTTGATTTTTGTTAAATCTAGGGTAGTATCGAAATCCCTTTTTTCCATTGAATATAATCCTGAACTCATTCTTTGTCACCTCCAAGCATTAAAGGAACAAACGGGTTAAAGTAGGTACTGTCTTTTTCAAAAACTCCGGCCAATCCCTTTCCTCCATCTTTCGGTCGTTTTACTCCACCGAAAATTCCTTTTTCAATTGTTGTAAAAATTCCAAATCCTTCAATTTCTTTCAATAGAGATGCCGCTTTTTCAAGAACTTCCTGAGCTCTTGTGTTCATAATTCCACCTTTTTTGAATTCAATATCATTTCCAAAATCTTTTAAATTATTGAAAATATATAAGGCATTTTCAATGGATAAGGCTCTATCAGCAAGGAATGGAGTATGAATTGCTTCCGTCAACATTCCCAACAAGCATAATCTTTGATTCGTTGTAATGGTAATAATATTAAATAAAGCATCTTGAATATGTCCTTTGAAAATATTTCCTGTCATAAATTTTGTAGGCGGCATATATTTTAAGGGAGCATTTGGAAAAATCTCTCGAGCCATTTCTGCTTGAGCCAATTCATAGAGGAACCCGTTCTCTAATTTCGGATCCATTTCAAAAGCATGCCCCAATCCCATTTGTTCTTCAGGTAACCCGGCAACCAGAGCATATTGTTCATTGATAAACTGAGAAGCCAAGACGGTATGTGCTTCTTCAAAGGCATCCGCTGTTGTCAAGTAGTTGTCTTCTCCGGTGTTAATAATGACTCCTGCAAAACCGTTAATGACTCTTGAGAAAAATTGGTCGCAAAGAGTTCTTTGCATGTTAATATCTCTAAATAAAATTCCATATAGGGCATCATTCAACATAACATCCAATCTTTCTAGAGCTCCCATCGCTGCAATTTCCGGCATACATAATCCGGAACAGTAGTTACATAGTCGAATGTATCTTCCCAATTCCTGTCCTACTTCATCCAAAGCCTTTCTCATAATACGGAAATTTTCTTGGGTTGCAAAGGTTCCTCCAAATCCTTCAGACGTTGCCCCATAGGGAACATAGTCCAATAAAGATTGTCCTGTGGTACGAATAACCGCAATAATGTCCGCCCCTTGTCTCGCTCCTGCCACCGCTTGTACTACGTCTTCATAAATATTTCCTGTAGCTACGATGATGTATAAGAAAGGTCCTGTTTTATCTCCACCATATCCGGCTATCATGCTTTCTCTGGTTTCTCTATTTTTTCGAATTCTTTCCACTGTTTGCACGGCAATTCGATTGATTTCCAATTGAATATCAAAATCATCGTGCCATTTCATTTTGCAAATATCCAACTCTTTTTTAGCAACCTTTTCTGCAATTTCTTGCGGAGTCAATCCGGTTTCCAACATTGCATTTCCAATATATTTTGCAATTCCCAGAGTGATATTTCCATTTTCTTTCACATAGTCCACGATTGCATTCGGCAGCGGTACTCCGAAAGAATCTACATCATCAATTCCAAGCAAACGACAAATCGTTCTTTCTACCGTCACGGTGCTGTGAGAATCAATGAAAACTTGGGAATCTGCCACAATTTTTCTTGCAGATTCTCGAGCTTCCGCTACAAGCCCCCAATCTAAATCCAATTTATTATTCCTCATACTGTTTTAGTCCTCCTTATGATATTCTTGCGAAATCACTTCATTAAATTTTTCGTCCAGTCCAATCAGTTTAGCAATATTCAAGGCATCTTTCGGTACCTCTTCCACACTTGCTCTCTCCAATCGAAAATCCATGCACTCTTGAATGAGCTCCATAGACTTATTGCTAAGTGCAATTCTATTTTTTAATAGTTCGAAATCTATATTTTTTAAGCCTACAACTTGGTAATGGTTCATACTGGAGTCTACAACTCCGTCAAAGTGAGTTGTAATTAAGGAAATACTAGGCTTTCCATTTAGGAATTTCGCTAGGGCTCGAACAAATTTTTGACCTTCTTTCGGGTTAGTTCCTCTTGCAAATTCATCAAATACAACAAAGCCTTTGCCTAATTCTAAAAATACATTGACCTCCTGTAGCTTCATTATTTCAGCTCCAAAAGTACTCAAGCCTTTTGAAATATCCTGCATATCATCCGAGATAAAGAATACGAAATCAACCAATGGAAGGCTGGCTTCCTCTGCAATTACAAAAAATCCCATATGAAACAACAATAAATTTTCTGTAATTGTCTTTAAAGCGACACTCTTTCCCCCCATATTGGCACCTGTGATGATGGTAACTCCTTCTCCCAGTTCAATGCCAATCGGAGTATAAGCTGTCTCTTATACACATCTGACGCTGCCGACGAAGCTAGAAGTGTAGAT
>OWIW01001781.1_pt1 | contig 10754 bp, 9 predicted proteins | sample 2433821 | NCBI WGS metagenome assembly OWIW01 (sample SAMN05065751, study PRJEB22554) | human gut metagenome | biome: ENVO:2100002; feature: ENVO:00000062; material: ENVO:00002003 | host: Homo sapiens | place: USA | reverse complement strand
CCATACGGCGGGCTATCGCCATTCCTATCTGACCGGCACCGGTCAATATCATTACCTCTTTCTTCATATTACTCATTTTTATCTGCCAAACAGTTTAAGGGCGTTGTCATGCAGGATTTTTTCTGCAAAAGGTGCGAGTTCGGCATCATCGGTTATCCACGTTCGCAATTGTTTCAAATTTCCTGTCAGAACTGTTGCCGGCTGATATGGATAATCCGAGCCGTAAAACAACCGGTCGGGGATGGTTATGGTCAGCAGAGCCTTGACAACTTCAGGCGTTGCACCTCCTGCAAGGTCATAATAGAACGCCTTCAGATTGGCATCCCAGTCAATCGGTTCCATAAGCTCTTTCGCCGCCATGGCCGGATATACCGCCTTCATGCGCGGAAGGGCCAGCGGCAGAAATGAACCGCAATGCGGTACGACGAACTTCAGATTCGGATACCGGGCCGGAATATTCCGGGCAATCAGATTGACGACGGTACGGGTCGTCTCGGCCGGATATTCGTAAACGGCCAGCGGTGCTGTTGCAATGATTCCATCGTTTACGGGCGAAGGTTTGTGCGGATGCAGCATCACGACGGCATGGTGCTCGTTCGGAACTTGCATCAGCGTATCGAGTGCCGCATCGCCCACGTACTGTCCCCGGCTGTTGGTAGCCAGCTTGATGCCGTCCGCACCGAGTGTGTCGAGTACATAGACCGCTTCCTTGATAGCCGCGTCCACATCAGGCAGGGGCAATGAAGCACAGAAGAGGAATTTGCCGGGATAATCCGCTTTCAGCCGGGCGCACGTCTCGTTGTATTGCCTGACCGCACGACGGCTCTCTTCCGCATCGCCGAACCACGGTTGGGGAGCAGGCATCGAAAGGATGGATGTTTCGATACCCGCCTCTTCCATGAATTTCAGATGAGAAGCCACATCCCAATCCGGAAGCGGGAAAGTCTCTTCCAAAGCTGCCCCGTGCCTGTCCAACAGTTCCTTGAACGTGGGAAGTATATTATGACAATGCACGTCTATCGCCTGTTGCCCCATAGCGGCATGTACGGACAGCATACTCAATAAACCGATCAGATAACGCTTCATACCCATTCCTCCTTTCTTAAACCATTGGCATTTCCCATGAACCTCTCGTATCGACACCGGTACTTTCGGCAGTTTCTTCCAATGCCTTCATTTCGTCGGCAGTCAAGGTAACTTTTGTCGCTTGCAAGGCATCCTGCACTTGCGAGGGTTTCGTCACGCCGATAATCGGTGTCGTGCCTTTCGCTATCGCCCATGCCAGAGCGACCTGCACCGGTGTGATATCATATTTATCGCTGACCGTGCGCATCACGGCAACGAGCTTCTCGATTTGTGGCAACAACGGATTATAGGTCTCCCCACGCTGGCTACCGGCGGGCAGCGGGTGCACGGTATCGTATTTTCCGCTCAACGCTCCTTGTTCCAATACCATGTAAGACCAAAAATCGATACCGTTCTCCTTGCAATAATCCAAAATACCAGCTTTTTCCGAAGAACGATACAACAGGCTGTAATGATTCTGCACGGCAGAGATATGTACCCCTTCTTCCGAGAGAATCTCCTCCGCACGCTTGATTTGCGCGAGGTTGTGATTGGAGACACCAATCCGTTTTACCTTGCCGCTTTTTACCAACGGGATAAGATAAGGTGTCCATTTCTCCACATCGGCAGGGTTGTGTATCCAGTAGATGTCGATGTAATCGGTGGCGAAGCGTTCGAGACTTCCTGCCAGCATATCTGCTACCGGGTTCTCCGTATCGCCTGCAATTTGCGGTGTGAACTTGGTCGAGATAAACACATCCTCCCGTTTGCAGTTCTTTGTAAATGTCGAAAGCACTGTTTCCGAAGCTCCCATGCCATACACCACGGCGGAATCCCAGAGGTTCAGCCCGTTGGCCATCGCCTCGTCGAATACGGGTTTCAGTTCTTCCACTCCGAGATTGTTCCCGAATACCTGGTCGCCTCCGGCGAATCCTGCACCCCACGACCATGTGCCTAATGCTATTGACGGTAATTTTTCCATATCCATTTTTTTTCGTTATTCAATTTCTAATTCATATTGCAAAATTACACGGTTCAAAATATCCCGTTTGTAGACGATTTACGGATATTTATACCCAAATACTCGATTTCAATCTTTTAACAGCATTCCAATACACGGGCCGTCCGCTCCAATCCGTCGGCAAGCAGTGTTCGGGGGCAGGCGATATTCAGGCGGATGAATCCCTCTCCGCCAGGGCCGTACATCGTACCGGAGTTGACCATCAGCTTCTGTCCCTCTTGCAGGCGCAGGGTCGTGGCATCCGAACCGATACCGAGCGCCCGGCAGTCTATCCATACTAAGTAAGTCCCTTCGAGCGGCAGCACGGGATATTGCGGCAGTCGTTCCTCGAAAAAGCGGCAGAGATATTCGTAATTTCCCCACAGGTATTTCCGCAAGGCATCGAGCCACTCTCCACCCTCGTTGTAAGCCGCTGTCGTAGCGATCACGCCGAACGGATTGACGTCGCACACTTCGTTGATATTGATGGCACGGTCGATGCGGCGGCGTACCTCCTCATCGGCCGCGACGATATTGGCGATTTGCAGCCCGGCGATGTTGAACGCCTTGCTCGGCGAAACACAGGTCACGGACTTTTGTTGGAAACGCTCGGATAGGGAGGCAAAAGGCGTGTAGTCATGCCCCTCGTAGGTCAGCTCGCCGTGAATTTCATCCGCCACGACAAACACCCCGTTGCGCAGGCAGATGTCGCCGATGCGTCGCAGTTCTTCCGGAGTCCAGACCCGCCCGACCGGATTGTGAGGATTGCACAACAACAGCAGTTTCGCCTTCGGGTCGGCCGCTTTCGCTTCAAAGTCGTCGAAGTCGATTGAGTAGCGACCGTTCCGGTAAACGAGGTTATTGGCCGACAGTTCGCACCCGTCATTGCGAATCGACGAATAGAAACAGTTGTATGCCGGAGTCTGGACGATTACTTTGTCGCCCGGTACGGTCAGGGCTTTGATAATGGCCGACAGAGCCGGCACGACACCGCTTGTATAGATAATCCACCGGGGATCTATCCGCCAACGATGGCGGTCTTCAAACCACCGGACGACCGCATCGTAATAGGTTTCGGGCACTTTTGTATAGCCGAAAATGCCGTGCTCCACCCGCTTTTGCAGGGCATCGATAATGGCGGGTGCGGTACGGAAATCCATATCCGCCACCCACATGGGCAGTACATTTTCCTCTTCGGGAGTGTCCCATTTGTAGGAGTTCGTCCCGCGACGCGGGACAATCGTATCAAAATCGTATTTCATAACTTATCTATTTATTCGTAATTTATAAATCCAGTTACTACCCCAAAGTCTCGCGAGGAAGATTGCTCCCCGGAAACAAAGCTCGATGCACATGGCAAGCCACACGCCGGGTAGTCCCATCGTGGGGGCGAGCCATGCCGCCAGTGTCAGCCGTACGCCCCAAATGCTGCCGAAGTTCATCAGACTGGGTACGAATGTATTACCCAAACCCACGAATATACCGTAGGCTACGATAGATGCCGCGAACATCGGCTCCGCAAAGGCTTCTATCCGCAGAATCTCGATTCCCAACATGCGGATTTCCTCTACCGGGGTCATCACTCCTATGATTTGCGGAGCTGCCACATACATCAGCGCTCCCATAACACCCATAATCAGCATTCCCGACCAGACGGTAATATTGGCGAAACGACGGAGCAACCGGATACGGTTTGCTCCGAGGCTTTGGCCGACCAACGTCGTGGCAGCTTCCGAAATACCGTAGCCGGGCATATAGCAGAGACTTTCGGCAGTGATGGCGAACGAGTTGGCGGCAATGGCGATGATACCGAGTGGAGCGACGATCACCGTCGTTGCAATCTGCGCCCCGCAAATGGCCATGTGCTCGAATCCCATCGGCAGGGAGATGCGGAAAGCTTTACGCAGCGTCTCTTTTCGAGGTAGGAAACTTCCCCATTCTCCGGATAGTCTCAACATGGGCGAGCGATGGCAAAGATACCACATCATACCTCCGGCAGTGATGAGTTCGGCCAGCACCGTTCCCAATATCGCGCCCTCCACGCCTAAGCCTGCACCGGGAGCGGTAAATTCCACCCCTAACCATTCCACCTGCCTCGAAGGGAAAATCAGGAAGAAGTTGAACACGATATCCAGAAGACACATCAGCACGTTCAGCATACTGGGCACACGCATATTTCCACTGCATCGCAACATGCCACCCGCAAGGAAATTCAACTGCAAGGCAGGAAGGAAAAGTGCGAATATCCAAAAGTAGAGGGATGAATCGCTCCGTATTACTTCATCACCGCCCAACCAGCCGGGAAGCATACCACTGATGGAAATGCCGACAGCCGCCAACAATGAGCTGAAAACCAATGTGGCAGCAATCGACTGGCGGAGTATCTTTCGGGCTCCCACGAAATCCCCGGCTCCGATCTTATGCGCTACTTGAACGGAGAAGCCCGTTGCGGCGGCTGTACACAGCTCCCAAAACAGCCATGTCGTGGTCGAGACCAGCCCGATAGAGGCAGCGGCATTCGCACCTAGGCTGCCTATCATCGAGGCGTCGATATACTGCATGGCGATGGAGGATATCTGTGCCATAATGGCAGGGACACTGAGGTATGCAGTCAGGCTCAACTGTTGCCCCAGTGTCATCTGCTTCCCTTCGCGGATAAGCGATAGCAGGTAATCTGTCTTTCCTGTTCCCATCAGGTTATGTACAAGGGCATTAGTCTGTGAAACAAGTTTTCTCGTCCCAGAGTTTCAGCTTGCAATCGGCGGGAGCCTTGATATTCTCGTCGAGGATAATCTCCCCGTAGCTCTCGGCGGTGATACAGCCCGTTCGCGGATTCTTCACCCCACCTATTGCGCCTTTGATGGTCGCCTGCACCGAACTGTACTCGAAAGCCCGGTCGCAGTCGGGGCCGAACGTACAATTTTCCAATACGAGGTCGTGGGCGTAGCAGAGCGGCTGCTCGCCGGTAATGTGACAGTTTACCAACCGAAGGTTGTGCGAATGCCAGCCCAAGTATTCACCGTTGAGTTCTGAATCGTAGATTGTCACATTCTCCACTTCCCAAAAGGCATCTTTCGTGGTGATTTTGGCATTGCGCAGTTCCACATTCTTCACGTACTGGAATACGTACTTACTGTCACTCTCCAATCCGTCTATACGGATATTGCTGCTGAACATGAACGGATAAGTGCCGCCATGCAGTTTCAGATTTTTGATGTCCAAATTCTTGCAACGCCAGAACACTTCGTCGGCATCTTTTATCTCTACGTTCTCAATTTCGATGTCGTGCATCTCGCGGAACATCTTGGGGGCGTCGATGCGTGTGTTCGTCATTTTCAGATTATCGGAGTACCACAGTGCCGAACGTCCGCCTACATCGAAAAAACAACGGTCAATAACGAAACCGTGCACGTGCCAGAAAGGATAATTTCCCTCGAAACGGCAATCGACGGCTTCGATGTTGCTGCACTCCTTGATGGCTGACTCTCCGGCACGGATGATTACATTCTCCAAACGTAAGTCATGTGATTCGAACAGAGGTCTTTCTCCACCGAATTCTGCATTTGATATTACTTTCATACTTTCCTTATTTTAATTATTATTCATATTCAACTTGTAACAGTGCAAAAGTACGAAGCTCCCTCCATAACAACTTTGCTTCAAGGCTCAAACTGCTTTGTTCTGAAGTTCACCTTGTAATGGAGAGGTAATATTTTATCTCTCTGATGCAAAAATAGATGGTATCTGCCACATACTTTGTAGACAAATTCCCGGTATTCGTACCCAAATTACGGATTATGCTTGTTGCCGATTCTTACACAAATTGCCTAAAGCCTAATATAACTCTGTTTTAACGTATAGTAGTGGATTATATGGCAAAGAGCCGATATCATATTTCAGACACCGGCTCTCTTGTTCAAGTACCTTAATGCAGTTACCAGCCAATGGAAGAAGAAACCAAATCCGGATTTTGGGGATTTCCGATAAGGGGTTGTCCTTTGTCAAGGGCCCGCAGTATCTCCATTTCGTTATCGAGCAGTTCGAAATCGAACACTTCGAGGTTCTCCTTCATGCGTTCGATGTGCGTCGTCTTGGGGATAACGACCACGTCCGACTGAATCTGGAAGCGCAATACCACTCGTGTGAAACCATTTCACATCTTCCGGTGCCCGATGGTCTTTCGACATCGTGCGCCCTTTGTCGAGTTTCGCTATCTGCGCCATATCGCCGACTGAGAGTTTGAAATCGAATACACCGATATTCTCTATCATACGCTCCGGGCGTTCTGTCTTGCAGACGGTTACCACGCCCTGTTGTGTCAGGTAGCGAAGAATGACCTGCGCCGGGGTCTTACCGTATTTCTTGCCGATGTCCTGTAACACGGGTTCAGAGAAAAGTTCGGGATGACTGCCCGATACGAACGGCCCCCACGATTCCACCTGCACGCCGTATTGATCGTTCACCCGCTTATCCTCCCAACGCTGGAAATAGGGGCTGAACTCGATCTGGTTGACGGCAGGCATGATCTGGTTGACGAAACCCATATCCACAATTCGATCCGGATGGAAATTACTGACACCGATGGCACGTATTCGTCCCTCTGCATAAAGCTCCTCCAATGCCTTCCAAGCCCCATAAACATCGCCGAAAGGCTGGTGCAGCAGATAGAGGTCGAGATAGTCCAGCCCGAGCCGGTCGAGCGTCGCGTCGAAAGCCCGCTTTGCGGACTCGTAACCGTAATCCTTGAACCATAGCTTCGAGGTCACGAAAAGTTCTTTCCGGTCGATACCGCTCTGCCGGATACCTTTACCCACTTCTGTCTCGTTCGCATAATTTTTGGCGGTATCGATCAGACGCCAGCCTTTCCGTATCGCTTCCGACACGCATTCAGCACAGCGCTCGACCGGAATACGCAATGTGCCGTATCCCAAAATCGGCATCCTTATGCCGTTGTTAAGCGTCGCATAATCCATGATAGGGTCGGTATTCGATATAGAACGCCCGGCTGCCAAAACATTCGTTTCCCCCAATAGTCGGCTTGCCGCAATTCCACCGGCGACCGTTACCGTCTTTTTTAGAAAATCACGTCTATCCATAATTCTTAATTTTTATTCTATTGCAAAATTATCCGGTTCTCCAGCCCCAAACGGGTACGAAATCCGGATTTTCGTACCAAAAATCCGGATTATCCAAGAATTGTCGTAAATTTGTAATCGATTGATAGTATAGGGAATATGGATAATATACTAAAAGTAAAAAACGTCCATGACTACAACACTTTTGTAGGACATGCCGACCAGCATCCTTTGGTCAGCGTGATAGATTACGATACCGTCACGCCCATCCTGCATACACGCAGCCAATTTTCAGTCTATGCACTTTTCTTGCGGGACGACACATTGGAAGACCTGACCTACGGATGCAGCAAATACGACTATAACGCGGGAACGCTCATCTGCGTGTCGCCCGGGCAAATAGGAGGAGTAGAGTATAACGGACAGAAATTCCATATCAAGGGATGGGCCTTGCTTTTCTCTCCTGACTTGTTGCATGGAACCCCGTTGGGTAATCACATCAAAGACTTCTCTTTCTTTTCTTATCAAGCTAACGAGGCCCTCCATATGACAACTGAAGAACGGGAAACCTTCGTTCGGTTTATGAAAATGTTGCAGACCGAATTGACCAAAACACACGACAGACATCAGGAAACAATCATTGTTTCATATATAGAACTGATTCTAAAACACTGCCTTCGTTTTTACGATCGGCAATTCACATCACGCAAAGCGGGTAACAGTGATGTGCTGGCACGTTTCGAGCACATTCTCAAAGAATATTATGAGAAGGAAAAACAATACTCAAACGGAGTGCCCGGCGTACAATATTGTGCTGAGCAGTTATGTATGTCGCGCAATTATTTCAGTGATTTGGTAAAGAAAGAAACCGGAGAAACTGCTGGAGAACATATCCGTCGCCATATCATCGATATGGTCAAAAGTAAACTTATCAACGGCGAACAAATCACGCAGATCGCTTATGACTTGGGATTCGAATACCCGCAACATTTAAGTCGCATGTTCAAAAAACAGACCGGACAGACTCTCTCGGAATACAGCAGAGATATAAGGGAACGAAAGTTCCGATAACCTTATTGATTACCGGAACTTCAGAAAAATCAAGAAAATATCTGTCATGCAGGACACTTGATACCATAGAGCCGTTGCACCTCTTCCGGAGCGTGCAAGTCGAGAATCGTGTTGTGTCCCGTATTCATGGAAGCGATTGCGGCCATATCCTCCGGCGTCAGCATGAAATCCTCGATGTTGAAATTTTCTTCCATCCGCTGCCGATGTACCGATTTGGGAATGGCGACAACTCCGCGCTGTAAATGCCAGCGCAATACGACTTGCGCTGCCGATTTATCGTATTTGCGACCGATACCGGTCAGAATGTCGTCCGTGAACAATCCGTTCCGTCCTTCGGCCAAAGGGCCCCATGCCTCTGCTTGTATGCCGAGTGACTGCATAATTCGTATCGCATCGGTTTGCGGAGTATAAGGATGCACCTCTACCTGATTGACCGCTGGAATAACATTGGCATTATGGCATAAATCCAACAATCTGTCTGATTCGAAATTGCATACTCCGATAGCCCGTACACGTCCTTGAGCATAGAGTTCTTCCATAGCTCGCCATGCGCCGTAACAGTCGCCGAAAGGCATGTGGATGAGATAGAGGTCAAGGTAATCCAGCCCCAAACGGGCGAGCGAAGCATCGAATGCCCGCAATGTCCGTTCGTAACCCATTTCCGAAATCCACGCTTTGGTCGTGATGAACAGCTCCTCACGCGGAATGCCGCTTTCCCTGATAGCCGTACCGACCGCTCGTTCGTTGCCATAGACCGAAGCGGTGTCGATGAGTCGGTAGCCGACAGCCAGCACATCGGTAACGACCCTTTCGCACTCGGCGGCATCGGGTATCAGAAAGACACCGAAGCCTTGTATCGGCATCTTTACTCCATTGTTCAATTCTTTGAAATCCATGTCATAATATCGTAATAATTAGTTTTTCAAGATATTCAATCATAATTGTAGATACACTCCGAATCCATTCCAATAACCTGAATAAGGAACATTATCTATTCCATGAAGTTATTGAGTTTGTTGGCCGGATTGAGCGGCATCTGATCGGACAATACCAACGACTTGACCATATGCAGTGTCCCCTGCTTATATTTCTGAAAGTGTTCCGAAGCGATATGTTTCTCGTATGCCTCGCGACTCGCATACGTTTCGAGAATAGTTACCTTACAGGGATTCTCTTTTTCGCCGACCGCATACATCGTCAGCACGCCCGGTTCGGTACGTAGAGAGATTTCACCCACCTCGGTAGCGTATCTCATATACTCGTCAAGATATTGCGGATAAACCTCGATTTTCGACAATCGTACGATACCATCGACATTCATCGGTTCTTTAACGCATATTCCCGGCTGTTTATCCAGATTCAGGCATTTACCTATAATCTCTCCCGTAGCGAGATAGGAATAGGTCGGGAACTCGAACAATACAGGTTTCAGTTTCGTATAGTCGAGTTTTCCATCATTGTCGAGCACATCGGAAGCGGCGTATGTATTGACTATTGCGCAAATGAAATTGTCGAAGCCGTCGGTTTCATAAATATCCACCACTTCACATTCCATCGTGAGCGGCGATGCGTCGATGACGGGCGTACCGTATTCGCCAGTATGGTAAGCGAAGACCTTCGATTTATCGACCTCCGCACCGCTGACGCTTCCGACATAGTCGGCTTTCGGCAGCATTTCACGGCTCACAAGATTGACGGAAAGCCGTTTTGATTTCTTGATGCCTTGATTGGTATAATGACTTTTACTCATGCTGACCAGTATCCGGTCATGGCCGATAACACCCGTGTGTCCCACCACGAGCCAGTTTACTTTCCCTTCGACTTCCGCCCCTACAACCGTCATCGGTTTGGGATAGAGTGCTAAGAGATTTCCGAGATTTTTCTTGTTCGTTTCCATAATATCGGGGTGAGCGGTATTCTCCTTCACGGCCGTACTGCACGAGAGCATGACCGACAGCGACAGAATACCCAGTATTGTTTTTATCATCTTTGCTTCTATTTATCTATTTGACTTTCGGTGAACGGGTCGGCACGATGGCCCATGAGGTCGATTTGAGCATATTCCCTGTCGAACTCCTCCATCTCCCAAGCCGAGAGACGGACGGTTCCCGCTCCGAGCAGGTCGTCCAAGTGTGCCGGATTGGTTGTTCCGGGTATCGGAGCAATCCACGATTTGCGAGATAACATCCATATCAAAGCGAATTGCGCGGGTGTAACTCCCTTGCGCTCGGCCCATTTGCGCACCAACGCGATGAGCGGCATATTGTGCTTCAAGGCTCTGGGCGTGAACTGCGGCAGGTTCCAACGGCGGTCGCCCTCGTAGAAACGGCTATTTTCATTGATAATTCCGGTAAGAAACGCACGCCCCAACGGACAATAAGGCACGAAGCCGATACCGAACTCTTCCAATGTCGGGAAGATTTTCGTTTCAGGCTCCCGCCACCAGATGGCATACTCGCTCTGTACGGCGGAAAGCGGACAGACGGCGTGCGCCCGACGGATGGAACGGGCACTCGCTTCCGACAGCCCCCAATGCAGCACTT
>OWIW01001773.1_pt1 | contig 10790 bp, 8 predicted proteins | sample 2433821 | NCBI WGS metagenome assembly OWIW01 (sample SAMN05065751, study PRJEB22554) | human gut metagenome | biome: ENVO:2100002; feature: ENVO:00000062; material: ENVO:00002003 | host: Homo sapiens | place: USA | reverse complement strand
CCAGGGGCTGGGCGGGACTGCACCCGCGGCCGGAAAGAAAAAATCCGCCAAGCCCAAAACCGGCGCCCGCTTCGCCCGGGGCCGGGAGGGCCGGGGCCTGACCATCGCCGGGGCCGTCGTGGCCGGCGTGTTCGGCTTCGGCGGCCTCAGCGAGCTGCTGGACGCCCTCTCCTACGGGTGGTTCTGGACCAGCCTGTCCGACATTTTTATCCCTCTGGGCATCGCCGGGGTGGGCCTTATCATGCTCTACATGGGCGTGGCCAAGGGCAAAAAGGCCAGGCGCTTCCGCAAATATCTGGCCCTCATCGGCCGGAGGGAATCCATCTCGGTGGCCTCCATGGCCCAGGCCATGGGCCTTTCGGTGCGGAAGGTGTGCGACGATCTCCAGGATATGCTGGACGAGGGCGTCATCCCCACCGGCTACCTGGACGTGGGCGGCGGGCGGCTGGTGCTCAACGACGAGGGCCTGCGGGAGGAGCCGCCGGCGCCCGCGCCGGAAAAACAGGCGGAAAAGCCCCCCGCCGGCATGGAGCGGGAGGACGCCGTGCTGATGGAGATCCGGGAGGTCAACGACGCCATCGCCGACGAGGTGATGAGCCGGAAAATCGACCGTATTGGAGAGATCACCGGCAAAATCTTTGCCTATCTGCGGGAGAAGCCGGACAAAGAGGGGCAGCTTCGCAGCTTTTTGGGCTACTATCTGCCCACCACGCTGAAGATTCTCCGGGCCTACGCCCAGATGGAGGCCCAGGGCATTGAGGGAGAGAACATCAAGTCCGCCAAGGCGCGCATCGAGGGCATGATGGACAAAGTGGTGGACGGCTTTGAAAAACAGCTCGACAAGCTGTTTCAGGACGACGCCATGGACATCCGCACGGATGTGGAGGTCCTGGAGCGGATGCTGGAGAAGGATGGCCTGGGCGAACAGGGTATGACCATGGGTGGCACCTAAAATGGGCAGGAACACCAGAAAACAAGGGGAAATGGCGGCGTATCTTGTACAGAACGCTTGCCGTTTCCCTCTTTTTATGTTAGGATAGAGGCAGAAGGAACAGGAGGAATGCGGACCGACGGAAGGAGGCCGGAACCATGAAAGCCAGGACGATCACCATCAGCCGGCAGTATGGCAGCGGCGGCCACGAGGTGGCCAAAAAGCTCTCCGAGGCACTGGGGCTTCCCTGTTATGACAACGAGGTCATCTCTCTGGCCGCCAAGGAGAGCGGCGCGCAGCTCTGGGAATTCCAGATGGCGGAAAATCTGCGGGATACCAATTTCATTTACAACCTGTCCATGATTGCCCCCCACAGCGACATTCAGGAGGAACCGTACAGCGTCAAGCTCTTCCGCGCCCAGTCGGAGGCCATGGCCGAGCTGGCCGGGCGCGGCCCGGCGGTCTTTGTAGGCCGGTGCGGCAACTTTGTGCTGCGGCAGGACCCGGAGGCGGTCCATTTCTTTATCTGCGGCTCCCTGACCAAGCGGACCGAGCGGGCGGTGGCCCAGTATGGTCTGGCCGAGCGGGGCGCCCAGCGAGAGGTGGACCGGGTGGACCGGCAGCGCGCCGCCTACTACGGGGTCAACACCAACTGGCGCTGGGGCGACGGCTCCTATTACGACCTGGTGATCAACACCGACCGCCTGGGCGTGGACGGAGCGGTGGCGACGATTTTGGATTATCTGAACCAGTTGGAATGAACGCTGAGGCTCCCGGCGGGCCGCCAGAAAACTGGCGGCCCGCTTTTTTGGTATATTTGTCCATGCAACGCCCGTCCGGCGGATGGAAAACATGCAGAAACATGCATTGCGCAGGGGGACGCGGGCTTTTATAATGACATTACCCGGCGAAAGGTCGGGAATCGGTACAAAAGGAGATCGAGAAATGAAAAAAACAGTCACTCTGGCGGTTGCCACTGCAGCGCTGCTGGCCATGCTGGCCGGCTGCGCCACCACAGGAGGGGCAGCGACGCCCGGGGCGGCAGAACCATCCCTTGCGGATGCGAACCCGAAGAAGAGCACCGAGAATTTCACCGACGAGATGAAGATCCCTTATGCCATCGACCTGTCTCCCGACGATGGGGCGGACTCGGTGGAGCGGGCGGGAGACCATGCGGACTCCCCCTACTTTGCACATCCGGACGTCTACCATCTGGAGTCCACCGACACCCTCACGGTCCTGACCCATTTCCGCACCATGCAGCAGACCAGCGAGTGGGCCTGCGGCGTGACCTCGGCGCTGATGGTGCTGGACTGGTATGACAGGCTGGACGACTGGAACGAGGAGACTCTGGCGGCGCTGCGCCACTCTCTGGACGGTACCGAGTTGGAGGGCTATCCGGGCACCACACTGAAGCAGGCCTTGGATATCTTTGACGGCGTGGGCGGCTTTACCTATACCACCACGCTGGAGCAGCCGGACATCTGGATGGAGGATATCCAGGCGTGGCTGGCGGAGGGGACCCCGGTCATGGTGTGCTGGAATGACTGGGGCGGACATTGGCAGGTCATCGTCGGTTACGATACCATGGGGACCGAGACCCAGCAGGACGACGTGTTCCTGGTGGCCGACCCTTATGACACCACCGACCACAACCAGGACGGCTACGGCGTCTATCCCGCCGAGCGGTTCCTGTATAACTTCAGCATGTACGATTCTTTCCCCGAGGAGGAGGGCGGAAACGACATGCTGTATATCGCCGCCAAACCGGCGGAGTGAAGAGAAAACGGGGCCCGGACAGCCAAGCTGTCCGGGCCCCGCTGGGTTATTGCTCCATCGCAGTGATGAGGCCCACCCGACGGGCGTGGCGGCCGCCCTCGAACTCGGTGGTGAGGAAGGTCTCCACGATGGCCTCCGCCAGATTGGGGCCCACGATGCCCGCCCCCAGGGCCAGCATGTTGGCGTCGTTATGGCGGCGGGTCATCTCCGCCATGAGTGGGTCGGTACACAGGGCGCAGCGCACGCCGTGGACCTTGTTGGCGGCGATGGAAATACCGATGCCGGTGGTGCAGATGACGATGCCACGCTCACACTCGCCGGAGGCCACCGCCTCCGCCGCAGCCTTGGCAAAGACGGGATAGTCGCAGCTCTCCGTGGAGTGGCAGCCGAAATCCCGGTAGTCCAGGCCGTGAGCGTCCAGGTATTCGATGATGTGCTGCTTCAGGGCGTATCCGCCGTGGTCAGAACCCAATGCGATCATAGTGATACCTCCAGATTGAAATAAGCGGATGGTGAAGGGACCTGGGGCGGATACGCCGGGGCCCCCGCAGTGCGGGGCGGCGTTTACGCCGCACAAGTCCGGACGGACTTGCCGCAGGGGCAATTCAGTTGCCCCGAGGAAGTCAAAAGAAAAGGGGTGCCCCGCCAAGGCCCGCCTTGGCGGGGAAAAATCCGCCGTGGTCGGAACCCAATGCGATCATAGTGATACCTCCAGATTGAATTAAGCGGATGCTACAGTTTGACGAAGCGGGGCTTTCGCCCCTCGTAGACCGCGATGTACCGGAAGCCGGCGGCGCGGATGAGGTCATAGGCTTCGGGGACGCCCTGGCCCACGTTCTCCGGCACGTGGGCGTCGCTGCCCACCGTGAGAATCTCGCCGCCCAGCTCCCGGTAGAGGGCCATCCAGGGTCGCCACTCAGCCAGAGTGCGGCCATTGTAGGTGTTGAGCTCCATGCCCCGGCCCGAGGCGATGGCAATGGCCAGCGCCACCCGGATGCGGTCGGCATAGCGGTCCATGGAGACCTCGGGGCAGCCGCGGGCCATATAGCGCAGCGGGTAGATGATGTGCCCCAGCACGTCGTAGGCGCCGGCGGAGGCCAGCCGCTCCAGGGAGGAGACGTAGTCGTCCAGAGCCTGATAACAGGCCCCGGGGGAGTAGTAGTCTCCGTAGTAGAAATCGTCTCCCCCGGCGGCCAGACTGCGGTTGTGGACCGAGCCAATGACGAAGTCCAGCTCCGGTGGGGCGGCGGCCAGGGCGCTGCCGTCCAGGTGGCCGCTGCCGAACTCCAGGCCCAGCCGAAGGGTCAGGCGGCCCTGAAACTGCGCCCGGACCCGCTGAAACTGCTCCACTGCCGGGGCCCAGTCATAGGGGTCCATAGGGCCGCCGTGGAGCCCCACGGTGTCGTAGTGGTCGGTAATGCAAAGCTCGCTGAGGCCCGAGCGGACGGCGGCCTCGGCCTGCTGCTCCAGCGGGACACTACTGTCGGGGGAGAGCTGGGAGTGGGTGTGGTAGTCGATGAAGTAGCTCATAGGATGCCTCCGGATGAATGGGATATACGCTCAGAAGGGCCAGGCGCCGCCGGGAATCCACCGCAGGAAGCGGGTGGGATACCAGGAGGGCACCATCAGCCCGATGAGAACGGGGTAGAAGGCGGCGAAGAGGACCACGGAGAAGGCCGTCATGCCGTAGACCGCCCACTGCCAGCGTCCCACTTTTCGCTCCATCATGTCGTTCATGGCGTAGCTGATGGCCAGCACCAAAAACAGGGTGGAGGGGAAGTAGTGGTAGGCGAAGGTGATGCGGCCGATGGCAAACCAGGGCAGAAGCTGGGACAGATAGCCCACCAGGAGGAACAGGGCCTTACCGCAGCGGCGGCGGACCGTCTGGACCGCCAGGATGACCACCGACAGCAGGCCCGTCCAGGCCACCACCGGGTTGTTGAAGCAGGCGAAGGCCGCCTTGAAGCCGGGCACCGAGGTGGAGTCTAGGTAGTAAAGGATGGGGCGGCCGTCCACGAGCCATTGATACCAGCGGGACTCGTAGGGGTGGTGCTCGGTGACGCCCACGTGGTAAGTGAACATAAACTTCTGGTTCTCCAGCATGGCGTCCACCAGGTTGGCAGAACCCTTGAGGATGAGCTCCCGCTCGCCCCGCAGGACCTGGGGAAGCTGGACGAAGGGCCAGGAGAACAGCTCGCCCAGCATGTCGAGAAGCCCGCCGTCGTTGCCCCGGGCGGCGGCATAGGGCCAGTAGGACAGGGTGTAAAGGATCACCGGGATGACCACCCAGCACAGCACGGAAAACAGCAGAGTCTGGACCAGCCAGGGGGCGAAGGGAAAGTCCGCCGGGCGGTCCCGCCACTTGAACCACACGCCCAGGAAGTAGAGCAGGGCCAGGCCCGCCCCGGCATAGATCACCGTCCACTTGCTGGCCGCCCCGATGCCCCAGAACAGCCCGGAGAGGAAGAGCGGCAGGGCGCCGCCCCGGAAGGAGGTCCCGGCGGGAAGGGTGAGATAGCGGTACATGAAAAAGTAGGCCAGCAGGATGAAAAAGACCCCGTAGGTGTCGATGGTGGCGATGCGGGTCTGCACCAGGTGCATGAAATCGAAGGCGAACAGCGTGGTGCCGCAGAAGGCGATGGCGGTTCTGCCGAAGAGGTTTTTCAGGAAGACGTAGAGGATGGGGAGCATCAGCACGCCGAACAGGGTGCCCATGAACCGCCAGCCAAAGGGGGTGAAGCCGAACAGCCGGATCCCCACCGAGAGGATGAGCTTGCCCAAGGGCGGGTGAGAGACCTCATAGGGTTCGATGCCCCGGATGTGCTCATAGGCGGTGCGGGGATGATAGATTTCGTCAAAATAGGAGGAGTTGTACCAGGTGGACTTGTCCGGAATGGTGTTCTGCTCGTCAAAGAGGGCCAGGTCGGCGGAGGGGACGGCCTGCGGGGGCTGGGCAGCCACCATGGCGTTGGGGACGGCCCGGACCCCGTCCTGGTCGTAGAGGGCCAGCTCGCCCAGCTCCAGGGGGGCCTTGCCGGGGAATCCGGTGAGCCGCAGATACCGGACCTGGACCGGGCCGCCCTCCGGCTCGATGAAATACCACTTGAACAGGGTGTTGTACTTCTGGTGGATGGAGCGGACCGAGCCGGCCGGAGCGTTCCGGTCTACCGGGGTCCAGGCGTAGGCGGATTTGTTGTCCTCGTCCACGCTGACCTGAAGGGCAGTCCAGCTTTGCCCGTCGGCGGAGACCTCCAGGGCGTAGTCTCCCGTCCCCAGGCCGGTGTACCAGCCCAGCCGGGTCAGGGCGACGGTCCGGTCCAGGGAGAATTCCACGGTGGCGGTCTCGTCAAAGGACTGGAAGGACTGGGGATTGGTGAAGCTGCCCAACTGGAAGAAGGCGGTGCAGGCATAGGCCGCCGTCACCAGCAGCAGGGGCAGGGCGTCCTTTTTCCCCATGGGATACCGTTTGGCGGAGAAGGTCATGGACCGTCGCTCCCGCATGGCAATCCACTCCAGACTGTCCCGGCGGGGAGCCTGGGCGTGCCAGTAGTAGAAAAAGAACAGCAGGACCAGGATCAACGTGCCCAGGGGGAACACCAAGGTCCAGGACAGGTAGGGCAGGACGTATTGGTTCACAAGGTCCGCCGCGGACTGGAACAGGTCGGGCATGGTACACCTCCGAAGAGCGGTAGAAATAAAATAGAGGACAGCCCATATGGACTGTCCTCTATTTTATTTCTTTTTCCTTCTCTTGTCAAAAAGATTCTTAAGCGGATCACCGGAGTCCTCTGTTTCCTCCCCCATGGACTCGGCAAAGGCATGCAGGGCCTCCTTCTGGGCTCGGCTCAGGCCGGTGGGAACCAGGACCTTTACGGTGACGTACTGGTCGCCCCGGCCCCGGCCGTTGAGGCTGGGAATGCCCTTGCCGCGCAGACGGAAGGTGGTGCCGGTCTGGGTGCCCTCGGGCATGGAGTATTTCACCGTGCCGTCGATGGTGGGAATCTGGAGCTCCGCCCCCAGGGCCGCCTGGGCGAAGGAGACCGGCTGTTCCATGTAGACCGACGTGCCGTCCCGGCGGAAGATGGGGTGGGGCTGGACGGTGACGCCGATGAGCAGGTCGCCCGCCGGCCCGCCGTTTTTGCCCGCGCCGCCCTGCCCCCGCAGGGAGACGGCCTGGCCGTTGTCGATGCCCGCCGGGATGGTGACGGACAGCTTCTTCTGCCGCCGGACGCTCCCCGCGCCGCCGCAGGATTTGCAGGGCTGGTGGATGATCTTTCCGGTGCCGCGGCAGCGGGTGCAGGCCGCGGTGGTGGAGAAGGAGAAGCCGCCTCCTCCCCGCTGGATCCGGACCACGCCGCTGCCGTGACAGTCGGGACAGATCTCCGCCGTGGTGCCGGGGGCGCAGCCGGAGCCCTTACACTCCTCGCAGGGCTCCGTGCGGGTGACGGTGATCTCCTTCTCGCAGCCGAAGGCCGCCTCTTCGAAGGTGATGGTCACCCCGGCCCGGATGGTCTCTCCCTTCTGGGGGGCGTTGCGGCTGCGGCCGCCTCCGCCTCCGCCGCCGAAGCCGCCGCCGAAGAAGGAGCCGAACAGGTCGCCCAGATCAATGTCCCCCATGTCGAAGCCGCCGAAGCCGCCGCCAAAGCCGCCGCCGGGTCCGCCGGCGCCGAAGTTGGGGTCCACACCCGCGTGGCCGAACTGGTCGTAGCGGGCCCGTTTGTCCTTGTCGGACAGAACCTCGTAGGCCTCGTTGACCTCCTTGAACTTGGCCTCGGCGGTCTTGTCGCCGGGGTTGAGGTCGGGGTGGTACTGCTTGGCCAGCTTGCGGTAGGCCTTTTTCAGTTCATCGTCCGAGACGCCTTTAGACACGCCCAGGACTTCATAGTAATCTCGTTTTTGATCAGCCATATCGTCGTCGCAAAGCCCGCGCCGCGTGGAACGACTCTCGCCCTTCCGTGCGGGCCGCTTTGCTCCTCCTCTCCGCCCAAAACCCGCCGCGCTGGGCTTCGGGCCTGGGATACAGGGTAGCAGAGCCGCTGCAAGCAGCGGCTCTGCAAATACAAAATTTACGGATTGTCGTCGCCGTCCACCACGGTGTAATCGGCGTCCACCACGTTAGGGTCGGTGTCCGCGCCGGCGGCGGAAGCGCCGCCGGTAAAGCCCGCGCCGCCCATGTCCGGGCCCGCGCCTGCCTGGGGGCCGCCCGCCTGGTTGTACAGCTTCTCGCTGATGGGGTAGAAGGCCTTGCTCAGCTCCTCGGTGGCGGTCTTGATGGCCTCCACGTCGGTGCCCTTCAGGGCGTCCTTCAGCTTGCCCAGGGCGGCGTCCAGGGTGGCCTTGTCGCCCGCGTCGATCTTGTCCTTCAGGTCCTCCATGACCTTCTCGGTCTGGTACACCATCTGATCGCCCTGGTTGCGCACGTCCACCTCTTCCTTGCGCTTGGCGTCCTCGGCGGCAAACTGCTCGGCCTCCTTGACGGCCTTGTCGATGTCCTCCTTGGACATGTTGGTGGAGGAGGTGATGGTGATGTGCTGCTCTTTGCCGGTGCCCATATCTTTGGCGGAGACGTTCACGATGCCGTTTGCGTCGATGTCAAAGGTGACTTCGATCTGGGGCACGCCGCGGCGGGCCGGTGCGATCCCGTCCAGATTGAAGCGTCCCAGGGTCTTGTTATACTGCGCCATCTCCCGCTCGCCCTGGAGCACATGGACCTCCACGGAGGTCTGATTGTCTGCGGCGGTGGTGAAGATCTGGCTCTTCTTGGTGGGGATGGTGGTGTTGCGCTCGATGAGTTTGGTCATTACGCCGCCCATGGTCTCAATACCCAGGCTGAGGGGGGTGACGTCCAGGAGCAGCAGGCCCTTCACATCGCCCACCAGCACACCGCCCTGGATGGCGGCGCCGATGGCCACACACTCGTCGGGGTTGATGCCCTTGAAGCCCTCTTTGCCGGTGAGCTTCTTCACCATGTCTTGCACAGCGGGGATACGGCTGGAGCCGCCCACCAGCAGGACCTTGGACAGCTCGCCGGAAGAGAGGCCGGCGTCGCCCATGGCCTGCTTGACGGGGCCGGCAGTGGCCTCCACCAGGTGGGCGGTGAGCTGGTCAAACTTGGCCCGGGTCAGGGTCAGGTCCAGATGCTTGGGGCCGGTGGCGTCGGCGGTGATATAGGGCAGGTTGATGGCAGTGGAAGTGACGCCGGACAGCTCGATCTTGGCCTTTTCGGCGGCTTCCTTCAGGCGCTGCATGGCCACCTTGTCGCCGCTGAGGTCGATGCCGGTGTCCTTTTTGAACTCGGCGGCCATCCAGTCCATGACACACTTGTCGAAGTCGTCGCCGCCCAGGCGGTTGTTGCCGGCGGTGGCCAGTACCTCGATAACGCCGTCGCCGATCTCCAGGATGGACACGTCGAAGGTGCCGCCGCCCAGGTCGTAGACCATGATCTTCTGGTCGGACTCCTTGTCGATGCCGTAGGCCAGGGCCGCGGCGGTGGGCTCGTTGATGATCCGCTTTACTTCCAGACCGGCGATGCGGCCGGCGTCCTTGGTGGCCTGGCGCTGAGCGTCGGTGAAGTAGGCGGGGACGGTGATGACGGCCTCGGTGACACTCTGGCCCAGATAGGCCTCGGCGTCGGCCTTCAGCTTCTGGAGCACCATGGCGGAGATTTCCTGTGGGGTGTAGTTCTTGCCGTCAATGCTCACCTTAAAGCTAGAGCCCATCTCGCGCTTGATGGAGCTGATGGTCCGGTCGGGGTTGGTGATGGCCTGGCGCTTAGCCACCTGGCCCACCATGCGCTCGCCGTCCTTGGAGAAGGCCACCACGGACGGAGTGGTGCGGTTGCCTTCCGCGTTGGGGATGACGACGGCGTCGCCGCCCTCCATGACGGCCACGCAGGAGTTGGTAGTACCCAGGTCAATGCCGATGATCTTAGACATAGTATATTCCTCCAATAATCAAGAAATTGGTTTTTACAAAAGAAATGCGGAGAAGCCGAGCGCCGGGCGTTGGGGCGTGGCGGCCTGCCTCAGTTGGCCACCTTCACCATGGCGAACCGGATGACTTTGTCGCCCAGCTTGAAGCCGGCCTGGAACACATCCACGATGGTGTTCTCGCCAGCCGCTTCGTCCTCCACATGCATGACGGCGTTGTGGAGGTTGGGATCGAAGGACTCGCCCAGGGCGGGAATCTCCGAGATGCCCAGCTTAGTCAGGATCTCCCGGAGCTGAGTCATGGTCATCTCCACGCCCTTTTTGAAGGCCTCGTCGGCGGTCTCCTGCTTCAGGGCCCGCTCCAGATTGTCGTAGACGGGAAGGAAGGCGGTGAGGGCGTCGGCCTTGGCGTCGGCGTAGATGCTCTCCTTTTCCTTCTGGCTGCGCTTGCGGAAGTTGTCGTACTCGGCGGCCAGCCGGAGGTACTGCTCCTCCTTGGCGGACAAGGAAGCTTTCAAATGCTCCAGCTCCTCCGGCAGCGGGTCCTGGGTTCCGGCGGCGGGCTCCTCTGGAACGATATCCTCCGGGACCTCGGCGCTCTCCGCGTGCTCTGACGCGGCCTGAGCGGCCTTCTGCTCCTGGTCTTTTTCACGTTTGCTCATGATGATTTTGCGGCCTCCTATCGGTCATCGTGCTCGGGGTCCTCCCCGGCGGGGGGAAGCCCGCCCTTGCCGAACATGCGGGAGAGACCCTCCGCAAAGTAGGAAAGACGGGCGGAAATCTTGGCGTAATCCATACGGGTGGGACCCACAACGCCCACGACGCCGCGCATGCCGTCGCCGATGTCGTAGCTGGCCATTACCACGCTGGTGTCCTTCAGGGCGTCCACCACGTTCTCCGGCCCGATGAGGATCTCCATCGGGTCCTTGTCGGGCATGGGGAAGCGGGCGGCGTCCCGGTCCTCGGACAGATAGGTCATCAGCGGCGCCGCCCGGTCCAGACTGTGGTACTCCGGGTGGGTCAAAAGGCTGGCAATGCCCGCCGTGTGGACGGTGCGCTGCTCCAGACTCTCCAGCACCTCCACGGCGAAGGAGCAGTCTCTTATACACATCTCCGAGCCCACGAGACACTCGCTAATCTCGTATGCCGTC
>OWIW01001772.1_pt1 | contig 10791 bp, 9 predicted proteins | sample 2433821 | NCBI WGS metagenome assembly OWIW01 (sample SAMN05065751, study PRJEB22554) | human gut metagenome | biome: ENVO:2100002; feature: ENVO:00000062; material: ENVO:00002003 | host: Homo sapiens | place: USA | reverse complement strand
TCGTCGGCAGCGTCAGATGTGTATAAGAGACAGAGACCGGCCAGTATTGATCACCTGGCCCTGCCCGGCACCATTCACCTGGTACCCATGGACTGCATAGGAGAATATGAGGTCAGGCCAGGATTCTATGAGATAAACGGAGCCACCGCCATACCGGGGGGAGTCAATTTTACGGTGTATTCCCATGGAGCCACTGCCATTGAGCTGCTCCTGTTTAGGCGGACAGAGGAGGAGCCCTATGCGGTTCTTCCCTTTCCAAAGCATTACCGCATCGGCAATGTGTACTCCATGATTGTGTTCAAGCTGAACATCGGCGAATTTGAGTATGCGTACCGGGTGGACGGCCCCTATGAACCGGAAAAGGGGCTTATATTTGATAAGAACAAGTATCTGCTGGACCCCTATGCCAAGGCGGTTACCGGACAGAGCCGGTGGGGGGACCCGCTGCCGGGATGCCAGCACTATAAGGCCAGGGTGGTCAAGGATGACTTTGACTGGGCGGATATGGCCCAGCCCCTGACCCCCATGGAGGATTTAATCATTTATGAACTTCATGTAAGGGGATTTACCATGCACGGCTCCTCGGCCGTACTTCATCCCGGAACCTTTGATGGATTGGTGGAAAAGCTTCCCTATCTGCTGGAGCTGGGCGTGAACGTGGTGGAGCTGATGCCCATATTTGAATTCGACGAGATGCAGGATTACCGGGAGGTGGATGGCCGGAAGCTTTATAATTACTGGGGATACAACACCGTAAGCTTCTTTGCGCCCAACACCAGCTACACTGCCAGCACGGAGTACAACCGAGAGGGCAATGAACTTAAGAACCTGATACGGGTGTTCAACCAGCATGGGATTGAGGTCTACCTGGATGTGGTATTCAACCATACGGCGGAAGGAAATGAAAACGGGCCCTTCTTTTCTTTTAAAGGATTTGATAACAATATATACTATCTGCTGACTCCGGAGGGATACTACTACAATTTCAGCGGCTGCGGCAATGCCTTAAACTGCAATCACCCCATTGTCCAGCAGATGATTCTCAACTGCCTCCGTTATTGGGTTACGGCCTACCGGATTGACGGGTTCCGCTTTGATCTGGCCTCCATCATGGCGCGCAACGAGGACGGCGCGCCCATGAGCAAGCCTCCCCTGCTTCAGAGTCTTGCCTTTGACCCCATTCTGGGCGATGTCAAGCTCATAGCCGAGGCGTGGGACGCGGACGGCCTTTATCAGGTGGGGACTTTCCCGTCCTGGAACCGTTGGGCAGAGTGGAACGGCAGGTACAGGGACGACATGCGCCGCCATATCAAGGGAGAACAAGGCATGGCACAGGCGGCGGCCCTGCGAATCGCCGGCTCCAGGGATATATATGCGGACCACGACAGGAAGAACGCATCCGTGAATTTCATTACCTGCCATGACGGCTTTACCCTTTACGACCTGTTTTCCTACAATGTAAAGCACAATGAGCCAAACGGATGGAACAATACGGACGGCGCCAATGACAACAACAGCTGGAACTGCGGCGCGGAGGGGGAGACAGACGATCCTCAGGTGGAAGCCCTGAGGCGGCGCATGGTGCGCAATGCCTGCGCCCTCCTCATGTGCAGCAGGGGAATACCCATGTTTCTGGCGGGAGATGAGTTCTGCAACACCCAGTTCGGCAATAACAATGCCTATTGCCAGGACAATGAGATTTCCTGGCTGGATTGGGAGCGGCTGGGGCAGTATAAGGATATATTTTGTTTCTTCCAATATATGATACGGTTTCGCAAGACACACCGACTGGTACGGACCAATGTGAGTGACGGGGCCTGCGGCTTCCCGGATGTGAGCTTTCACGGAGTGAAGCCCTGGTGCGGCTCCTTTGCGGAGTATGAGCGCTATGTGGGCGTCATGTTTGCCGGCCAGGAGGAGGGGGAAGGGCCCCGGACCGTGTACATTGCATCCAATGCGTATTGGGAACCTCTTGATGTAAAGCTGCCGGTCCTTCCGGATGGAATGGAATGGGAGCTGGCGGCAGATACGTGGGAGAATGTGCCTTGTCCGGGCCCCCTGGGGGGAAATGAATTTAGGATTCGTCCAAGGACCGTGATGGTGATGGTGGGAAAATAAAGTTGTTTTTTCCCGCCGCCCGGGTCCTGTCACGGTTCCGGTCCCGGTTTCTTAAGCCAAATTCCAGTTTCTTACAAAATCATAAAAATTGATTTATAGTGTCGCAAATCTGAAAAAGTTGTGGTATACTAAATTGATATGTTATGAAAAAGCCTAAGAGGTACCTGTATGCTGAACGAAGAAAAGGTCAGATATATGACTGGGCTGGCCATATTTGAAAAGAATGAGGGCAGGAAGATATTTCCCATCAACCGTTATTTTAAAAAGGATTATGTCGGCGGACAGATGTTCCGCTCCTTTTTCGGTTATACCTTCTGCTATCTGTTGATGCTTCTTCTGTGGATCCTTTACAAGCTGGACGTGCTGTTGGGCGGCATGGGCATAGAAGAATTGCTTAAGTGCGGCAAGAACTGGGGCATCCTTTATGTGGGGGGACTGGCATTTTACCTGTTTGTGACCTGGAGCGTATATTCCAGAAGGTACGACTACGCGTCCCGTTCCCAGACCATGTATGCCTCCAGACTGAGACACCTGGTCAAGAAGTATGACAACAAAGACAGGACCGACAGGACCAAGGACAACAGAGGAGGAAGGGTTCGATGACAAGTCTTCTGCTATGGAAAGAACATCTGAAAGGATTTTACAACCGCTACAGTTATGGAATACAGCCGGTGGTGCGCTTCCTGTTTGCGCTCTGTACCGTGGTAAGCCTTAATACGAATATCGGATATATGGCAAAGCTTAAAAGTCCTTTGGTCATCCTTCCGGTCTGTCTGGTCAGCGCATTCCTGCCCTACGGCGCCATCGTGTTCCTGGCGGGCTGCCTGATGATTGCCCATGTATATGCGGTTTCCCTGGAGATGGCCCTGATTGCCATTGTGCTGATACTGACCATTGCCATACTCTACTACGGATTCAAGCCCGGGGACAGTTATCTGATGGTCCTGACACCCCTTGCCTTCCTGTTTAAGATTCCCTATGTGGTTCCTTTGCTGGTAGGGCTGGGAGGAAGTCTGGCTTCCGTGATTCCCGTTGGTTGCGGTGTGTTCCTGTACTACCTGCTCATATATGTGAAGCAGAATGCGGGCATCCTGGCTGCCAGCGACGGCTCAGTGGATATTGTACAGAAATACAGCCAGATTCTTAAATCCATGCTCTTTAACCAGACCATGATGGTCATGATTGCCACCTGCGCGGTGGGCATCATCGTGGTTTATCTTATACGCAGGCTGTCCATGGATTACGCATGGGTGGTCGCCATTGTGGCAGGATCCGTGGCGGAGCTGCTGGCCATATTTGTGGGGGATTTTGTGTTTGGGGTATCTGTTTCCGTGGGACCGATGATTCTGGGACTTGTTTTATCGGCAGCTATAGCGGCAGTGTTCAATTTTTTTGTCCTGTCCGTGGATTATACCCGGACCGAATATGTGCAGTTCGAGGACGATGATTATTATTATTATGTGAAGGCGGTGCCCAAGATGACCGTGAGCACCCCGGATGTGAAGGTACAGAAAATCAGTACCCATAAACGCGGCACAAGGGAGAGAAATTCTTATTAATGAAGAAAAGTGAACGTAAGGAGGTGAGAGTATGGCGGAAATACTGGTAAAAGTGACATCCTGGCTGTCGCTGCTGCCAAGGATATCAGTGGGAAATATTCTGGAAATCGTGATTATTTCCTTTCTGGTCTATGAACTTCTGGTGTGGATTAAGAACACCAGGGCTTGGAACCTGTTAAAGGGACTTCTGGTTATCCTGGTGTTTGTGCTGTTTGCCGCCGTGCTTCATCTGACCACCATATTGTGGATTCTGGAGAATACCACGACCATTGCGGTGACGGCCCTTTTGGTTATATTCCAGCCTGAGCTTCGAAAAGCTCTGGAGCAGCTGGGAAGCCGCAATTACATGTCCTATCTCTTTTCCTTTGACGAGGGCAAGGATAACCAGGGATTTAACGACAAGACCATCAACGAGCTGGTCAGGGCCACCTTTGAGATGGCCAAAGTAAAGACAGGCGCCCTGATGGTGATTGAGCGTGGTTCTTCCCTTAAGGAGATAGAGAGGACGGGAATCGAAATCAACGGCCTGGTGACCAGCCAGCTGCTGATTAATATTTTTGAACACAACACACCTCTTCACGACGGCGCAGTGGTTATCAGGGGCAACCGCATTACAGCGGCAACCTGTTATCTGCCGCTGACCGATAACATGAGCATCAGCAAGGCCCTGGGCACGCGCCACAGGGCGGCTGTAGGTGTAAGTGAATCCACGGACAGTATCACCATCGTGGTGTCGGAGGAAACCGGAAGGGTATCGGTAGCAGAAGGAGGAGTGTTGTCCAGGATACCAGATGCAGAAAGCCTCAAAAAGGTACTTTCCAACGTGAAAGAGGAGACTGTTTCATTGAACCGATTGAAAATATGGAAGGGAAGGCTGAAGAATGGAAAAAAAGCTGTCTAATAATCTTGGGCTTAAAGTACTTTCTGTCTTCCTGGCATTTTTTGTTTGGCTGGCAGTGGTGAACATCAATAACCCGGAGGACTCGGATTCAAAGGAGGTGCCGCTGGATATTGTCAATGAAGGAATCCTGACGTCCAACGGCAAGACATATGAGCTGCTGACGGATAAGGATACCGTTACAGTCAGCTACCGTGTAAGGACTCTGGATAAGGCGGGCATCAGCGCCTCGGATTTCAGGGCCTATATAGATTTGGCTGATATATATGAACCCACGGGCGCAGTGCCGGTGAAGATAGAGGTTAAGAACAACAAACGTCTTTTGGACACTCCGGTGGCAAAGCCGGGGGTCATCCGCGTCAAGACAGAGGATTTGCAGCGCAAGTCCTTTGAGATCAGGGCCAAGGTGATAGGGGAAGCTGCCGAAGGATACGATAGAGGAACACCTTCTGTTTCGCCAAACTATATCAATGTCAGCGGTCCCATGTCTGTGGTGGGCCAGATCAGCGCTGTGGGAATTGTGATCAACGTGGACGGCGCAGACTCCAACCTGGCAGACAGCGCTCCTGTAGTGTGCTTTGACGCCAATGAAAATGAAATACCCACTGACGAGCGCATCACCTTCAGCCGCTCCAGCGTGGATTATACAATGCCGATTCTCAAGCGCAAGAGCCTGGTGCTGAACTTTGAGCCGGAGGGCAGGGTGGCAGACGGATACCGGTATACTGGGATAGAGAGCAGCCGTCCTTCTGTGGCTGTCAACGGACTGAAATCCGATTTGGCCAATATTAATTCCATTACCATTCCTAGCTCTGAGCTGAATATGGACGGAGCCACAGGGGATAAGGAAGTCACCCTCGATATCAGCCAGTATCTGCCGGAGGGAGTTTACCTTTCGGACGAGTCATCCAAAGAGGTGAGGGTTGTCATCAAGGTGGAAGCTTTGGAGAGCAGGACATTTGAGCTTAAGACCAGCCAGATTAAGCGGGTGGGAGCCCACAGCGATTATGAATATCAGTATGACAGGGATTCTGTGAACGTAGTCATAAGAGGTCTGAAGGAAGATCTGGACCAGCTTTCGGCTGCCGTCCTGGGCGCTGAGATGGATGTGGAGGATATGGTGCCGGGAGAGAACAGCGGGGAGATTAAGTTCCAGCTGGGCGATGCCTATGAACTGGTGAGCTACGACCATATCCAGGTGACAGTGACAGAAAAAGGACCGTCGGCTGACAGTACAACGGCCAGCACGGATGAGGGCCAGGAGGGGACAGAAAGTGAGACATCAGAAAGACCTGTCAGCGCGTCTAAGGCAGAGACCGGTCAGTAACAAAAAGCAAGGAGAGAGGTATCATGGTAAGCAAAACAACTGTAATCAAGAATCCGTCCGGTCTGCACCTGCGGCCGGCGGGAGTCCTCTGCAAGGAGGCACTGCGTTATAAATCAAAAATATCCTTCAAGGTGCGCACCACCACGGCCAATGCCAAGAGTGTATTAAGCGTCCTTGGAGCTTGCGTGAAATCTGGAGACGAAATCGAATTCGTCTGTGAGGGGCCGGATGAGAAGGAAGCACTGGAAGCCATGGTTGGTATCGTGGAGGCCGGGTTAGGCGAGTAGATTGACGGCAACCAAAGGTTGTGAGTATAAATGAATTTTAATAAGGAGGTACAAGATGAGGTACAAGGGAACAAGCGCTTCTGCAGGAATTGGAATTGGAAAAGCGGTGATTGTGGAGGAGATCCGGCTGGTGATTGCCATGCAGGCGGTTACCGATGTGGAAGAGGAGGTGCAGCGTTTTAAGGGAGCGCTGGACGAGACCATAAAGGCCACAGAGAAGCTGGCAGAGGACCTGGCAACCAGGGTGGGCGAGAAGGAAGCGGAAATCATGCAGGGACATATGATGCTTCTGGCAGACCCCATGCTGACAGGGGAGATTGAGAACTCTATCAGAAATGACAGCGTAAACAGTGAATATGCCATTGAGAATGTGTGCAACATGTATGCGGATATGTTTGCCTCCATGGGAGACGAACTGATGCAGCAGAGAGCCACGGACATGCGCGACATCAAGACCCGTATGCAGCAGATGCTTATGGGAATCCAGTCCGTGGACATCTCCTCCCTGCCGGAAGGCAGCATCATCGTGGCAAAGGACCTGACCCCGTCCATGACAGCGGGAATCAATCCGGCCAAGGTAACCGGTATTGTCACGGAGCTGGGCGGCAAGACCTCCCACAGCGCAATCCTGGCAAGGGCCCTGGAGATTCCGGCTGTGGTGGCTGTCACAGGCTTTATGGACGGCGTAAAGGACGGGGACCAGGTGGTACTGGACGGCAGCACCGGGGAGGTGTATGTGAACCCTGACCAGGCTGTGGCGGCTGATTACGAGGAGAAGAGAAAGCGGTTCCTGGTGGAAAAGAAGGAGCTGGAGCAGTATATCGGCAAGCCTTCTGTCACAAGGGACGGCGTACAGGTGGAAATCGTGGCCAACATCGGAAGGCCCGAGGACGTAGATAAGGTGCTCCAGTATGACGGAGAGGGCATCGGACTGTTCCGCACCGAGTTTTTGTTTATGGACAGAAATGCCATGCCTACAGAGGAAGAACAGTTCGAGGCATATAAGAAGGTGGCTGCTGCCATGAACGGCAAGCCGGTCATCATCCGCACCCTGGATATCGGAGGCGACAAGGAGATTCCGTACATGGGCCTGGAGAAGGACGAGAATCCATTCCTGGGCTACCGGGCAATCCGTTTCTGCCTGGACCGCAGGGAGGATGTGTATAAGCCTCAGCTGAGGGCGCTTTTAAGGGCAAGCGCATTCGGCAACATCCGTATCATGGTTCCTTTAGTAACATGCATTGAAGAGTACCGTCAGGCGAAGGCTCTTGTGGAGGAAATCAAGAAGGAGCTGGATGAAAAGGGCATTGCATACAACAAGGACATCCAGGTGGGCATCATGGTGGAGACAGCCGCTGCTTCCCTGATTGCAGATATCTTTGCAAAGGAAGCGGATTTCTTCAGTATCGGCACCAATGATTTGACCCAGTACACCATGTCGGTAGACAGGGGCAATAAAAAGGTATCCTATCTGTATTCCACCTTTAACCCGGCTGTGCTCAGAAGTATTAAGCATATCATCGCCTGCGGCCGTGAGGCAGGCATCATGGTCGGCATGTGCGGCGAAGCGGCAAGCGACCCAATGATGATTCCGCTGCTTCTGGCATTTGGACTCAACGAATTCAGCATGAGCGCGTCCGCCATTCTGAAGGCCAGGAAGATGGTCACCCAGTACAGTGCAGAGGAACTTCAGGCAGTTGCCGACAAGGCCATGAGCTTTGCCACTGCGGCGGAAATAGAACAATACATGAGAGATTTTGTGGAGAAGGTTACGGATTAATGGCAGTTTATCTGGTTTGTTATATCATAAGCTTCATATTGGCCCGGCAGCATTTTTATATGCTGTCTGGGCTGGTTTTAATTACAGCGGCCCTGTGGCTGTATATAAAGGATTACAGGGAGACAGGCAACCTGATTCACCTGAGGGGGCTTTTCTGCCTCTTTTTTGTGGGAGGGCAGGGAATCTCCTGCTTTAAGCTCAGCCGCCTTCAGACGGATTGGAGCACCCAGACATGGGTCTGCCTGGGACTGGCGGTGTTCACCTTCTGGATTGTGTTTGAGGTGCTGCACAGGATATATGACGGCTGGAGCGCGGCGGATATGCAGTCCGTATACCGTTTTTATGCCTCGGCTGAATCCCCCTTGCAGGCAAAGCGCCTCCTTCACTCCATGGCGGCGCTGGTGGTCATATCCTACCTTGCCTTTTTCTTTGAGGCGTGGAAGCTGGGCTTTGTGCCGCTGTTTTCCTACGGGGTACCCCATGCCTATTCCTATTTTCATGTCAGCGGAGTCCACTATTTTACGGTTTCCTGTGTGCTGGTGCCCAGTCTGTTCGTGGTGTACAGCCTTATGATATCCCGCAGGGGAAGAGGACTGACCAGGGATCAGGGATTCTGGCTGGGAGTTCTTATGGTGGTGCTGTCCCTGGCCGTGCCGGTGCTGTGCGTGTCCAGGTTCCAGCTGATTCTGGCAGTGGGCATGGCCGCCTTTACCTTTATTTCCATGAGCGGCACCTTCAGCCTGGTCTGTGTGGGAGTACTGATGGCCTGCATGATTCCCGCCTATCTGGTCTTAACTGTTATGCGCAGCCACAGTGTGGAATACCTGAACGGCATTTTTGAGATGAAGAACAGCCATATGCCCATATTCATCACACAGCCCTATATGTATATTGCCAACAACTACGATAATTTTAACTGCCTGGTGGAGCAGCTGGTATCCCACAGCTTTGGGCTTCGCATGTGTTTTCCGGTGTGGGCTCTTACTGGACTTAAATTCCTGTTCCCGGTACTGGTGAGCTTTCCTCTCTTTGTGACCAAGAAGGAGCTGACCACCCTTACCCTGTTCTACGATGCCTACTATGATTTCGGCATCTTTGGAATGGTGCTTCTGGGCGGGCTTTTGGGAGCAGCATGCTACTTTCTGGTAAAACGCAGGCGGAAGATGTCATGTCCGGCAGGCCATGTGATCTATGCCCAGATTGCCATGTACATGATGCTGTCATTTTTCACCACCTGGTTTTCCAATCCGGCCACCTGGTTTTATCTGGCGGTTACAGGTATTATTTACATGTACATCAAGTCCTGACAAGGGATGTGTCGGGAAATCTCACAACAGGAGTGGGGGCAAATATAAAAATTATATAAAATATTGTTGACTTTTATCTTAAGATTTGCTATGATGCTGTTAGTGAAGTAAATCTTTGGAAGTTATAATTAAATAATTAATAAGGATTGTTACTGTTCGGCAGGCAAAACCAAGTTTGTTAAGGGGATAGTGTGTACCCGTGCGTATACGTACACGGGTCTCTTTAACAAAGTTGGTTTTTTTGTTTTTATCAGGAGCAATTATGAAAATAGCGAAAATAATTAATAATAATGTAGTAAGTACCTGCGATGAAGAAGGCAGGGAAATCATCGTCATGGGAAGAGGCGTTGGTTTTAAAGCAAAGGAAGGCAGCACCATTGACGAGGAGAAGGTGGAGAAAATATTCCGCCTGGAGAGTCAGAACACCATGGATAAGTTTAAGGAGCTGCTTGTGAACCTTCCCATGGAGCATGTACAGATTTCAGCAGAAATCATCAGTTATGCCAAAGAGGTCCTTAACCGGCCTATTAACCCAAATGTGTATATCACTCTTACAGACCATATAAACTTTGCACTGGAGCGGTACAAACAGAAGATGATGTTTTCCAATCCTTTAATCAGGGAGGTGCGCAGCTTTTACCACGCGGAATATCTCATTGGCGAATATGCCATTGCCATGATTGAAAGGGGCCTGGGAGTGAAGCTCCCGGTGGACGAGGCAGCTTCCATTGCCCTTCACATTGTCAATGCGGAGTATGATGCGCCTATGGGTGATACAATTAAGATCACCAATCTGATACAGCAGGTATTGGAGGTGGTCAGGGAGTATTTTAGTATAGAGCTGGATGAGCAGTCCCTCAGCTATGAGAGGTTCATCACTCATCTGCGCTTTCTGGCCCAGCGGGTATTTACCGGGGAGCATATGAATCTGGATAACCTGGAATTCCAGGAGGTCATTGACCGTCTGTATCCGGAGGAATATGCCTGCAGCCAAAAAATACAGGCGCTCATCAAGCTGCAGTACAGGCACCAGGTAACAGAGGAAGAGGTGGCTTACCTGGCCCTGCATATTAAACGTATCAGGACTAAATAATTATTTTGGCAGGTCCCTTGGGGGACATGAAAGGAGAGCAGTAAGGATGTTTGGATCACTTAAGAAGTTATTAGGGGGAGAAGAAAAGGAAGAGAAGATAATCGCAGCGCCGGTCAGCGGAACAGCCATTCCCATGGGCCAGGTAAGCGACCCCACCTTCAGCCAGGAGATTCTGGGAAAAGGAACAGCAGTCATACCATCGGACGGCAGAGTGGTTGCGCCTGCAGACGGACTGGTGACCATGGTATTTGATACAAAGCATGCCATCAGCATGCAGACAGACAATGGCGCGGAGCTGATTATCCACATCGGTCTGGACACGGTACAGCTTAAGGGGCAGTACTTTGAGGCTCATGTGGCTGCGGGGGATAAGGTCTGTCTCTTATACACATCTCCGAGCCCACGAGACACTCGCTAATCTC
>OWIW01001770.1_pt1 | contig 10796 bp, 9 predicted proteins | sample 2433821 | NCBI WGS metagenome assembly OWIW01 (sample SAMN05065751, study PRJEB22554) | human gut metagenome | biome: ENVO:2100002; feature: ENVO:00000062; material: ENVO:00002003 | host: Homo sapiens | place: USA | reverse complement strand
ATCTACACTTCTAGCTTCGTCGGCAGCGTCAGATGTGTATAAGAGACAGACATTACAAGGTTATAAAGCACCCTACATTCCGGGTTGGGATACTCATGGACTTCCTATTGAATTAAAAGTGATGGAAAAATTAGGTTCCAAGGCAAAGGATATGACCGCTTTGGAAATTCGAAAATTATGTAAGGAGTATGCTCTACGATGGGTGGATATTCAAAGAGAAGAATTTATTCGAATGGGAGTCATCGGAAAATGGGAAGATCCTTATTTGACACTAAAGCCTCAATTTGAAGCGAAACAGCTTCAAATTTTTGGAGAATTATATGCAAATGGATATATTTTCAAGGGATTAAAACCGATCTATTGGTCACCGGTAACGGAAACGGCTTTGGCGGAAGCTGAAATTGAATATCATGACCATACTTCTCCGTCGATTTATGTAAAAATGAAAGCAAATGCAGACTTATTAGAAAAAATTTCTTTTCCGGAAGAAGCCTATGTGGTGATTTGGACCACAACTCCATGGACTTTACCGGCAAATGTGGCAATTTCTTTAAATCCGGAATTTGAGTATGGAGTATATAAAACGGAAAAAGGAAATCTAATTCTAGGAAAAGAATTGGCGGAAACCGCTTTTGCGGAAATGGGAATCGAAGCTCCGGAATTGTTAAAGGAATTTAAAGGTTCCGTCTTGGAAATGACAAGTTATCAACATCCGTTTTTGGACAGAACGGGATATATTATCTTGGGAACTCACGTAACTGCCGATGCGGGAACGGGTTGCGTTCATACGGCACCGGGACATGGACAGGAAGACTATGTGGTGGGATGTCGATACAATATGCCGATTGTTTCCCCTATCAACTACAAAGGATATTTAACAGAAGAAGCAGGTCCTCTTTTTGCAGGATTATTTTATGAAAAGGCAAATAAGGCAATCATTGAACATCTGACAGAAATCGGACTTTTATTAAAAATGAAAGAAATTACTCACTCCTACCCACACGATTGGAGATCCAAGACTCCGGTGATTTTCCGTGCAACGGAACAATGGTTTGTCAAAGCGGAAGGCTCCGATTTGCGAGAGAAAGCTTTAAAAGCCTTAGATGAGGTGGAATTTATTCCTGCTTGGGGAAGAAATCGAATCGGGTCTATGTTGGAAACAAGACCGGATTGGTGCATTTCCCGTCAAAGAATTTGGGGAGTGCCGATTCCGGTTTTTTATAAGGAAGAAACAGGAGAAGAAATTTTTAATCAGGATATTTTAAATCATGTGATTGCTTTTGTCGAAAAAGAGGGAAGTGATGCATGGTTGTTACATACTCCGGAAGAACTGATTGGAGAAGAAAATTTAAAAAAATATCACTTGGAAGGAGTTTCTTTACGAAAAGAAACGAATATTATGGACGTTTGGTTTGATTCCGGAAGTTCTCATCGAGCGGTTTTAGAAACTTGGGAAGGATTGCATTGGCCTGCCGATTTATACTTGGAAGGTTCCGACCAACACAGAGGATGGTTCCAAACTTCTTTATTGACTTCCGTCGGTTCGAGAGGGACAGCTCCTTTTAAAAAGATTTTGACACACGGATTTGTCAATGACGGAAAAGGGGAAAAAATGTCAAAATCGAAAGGAAATGTCGTAGCACCTGAAAAAATTATCAAACAATATGGGGCGGATATTTTAAGACTTTGGTGTGCTTCCGTTGATTATCGGGAAGATGTAAAAATTTCCGATAACATTGTAAAACAAATGGCGGAAACGTACAGAAGAGTAAGAAACACGGCAAGATATATTTTAGGAAACAGCTATGGTTTTGATCCGAAAAAAGATGCTGTTCCTTATCAGGATTTATTGGAAATTGATAAGTGGGCTTTGCATAAGTTGGAAATGTTAAAGAAGAGTGTCGGAGAAAGTTATGAAAAATATGAATTCTATAACGTTTTCCAAGAAATTCATTACTTTGCCGGAATTGATATGTCCGCTTTCTATTTGGATATTATCAAGGATAGACTGTACACGGAAAAAGAAGACTCCCTTGCAAGAAGATCGGCACAAACGGTAATGATTGAAATTTTAATGACTTTGGTAAAAATGATTGCTCCGATTCTTTCTTTTACAGCGGAAGAAATTTGGGAACATTTACCGGAAACTCTACGAGATCAGGAGTCCGTATTGTTAACAGATTGGTATGTGATGAAAGAAGAGCATATCAATGAAAAGGTTGAGGAAAAATGGGCAAAGATTCAAAAAATTAGAAAAGATGCCAATAAATTATTGGAAAAAGCAAGACAAGGAGAAAATAGAATTATCGGAAACTCTTTGGATGCCAAGTTACAATGTTATACGGAAAATACCGATTTAAAGACTTTCTTACAAGAAAATCAAGAAGTCTTGGAGACGGCTTTAATTGTGTCTCAAATAGAAATCTTGACAGAAAAAACCGAAGCATTTTCGGCAGGAGAAGAGTACAAAGACTTATTCTTGCAAGTTCTTCACGCTGACGGAGAAAAATGCGACAGATGTTGGAAATATTCTACAGAATTAGGAAGTGTAGAGGGGCATCCGCATATTTGCCCAAGATGTAGTTCTGTAGTAGAATAGGAGCTAAGAATGATATATATAATTTTATTTGTGATGTTATTACTGTTAGATCAATTTACAAAATATATTGTGGAACAAAGTTTTTATTTATCAGAGAGCATTCCTATCATCGATGATGTTTTTAATCTGACCTATGTAGAAAATAGAGGAATTGCTTTTGGCTTGTTTCAAGGAAGATTGAATATTATTTCTATTTTGACGGTGGTTGCGATTGTGGCAATCTTTGTCTATGTATTACGGAATAAAAAAACTCTTTCTATGCTGGAACATTTCGGATATACTTTCATTTTGTCGGGAGCAGTCGGAAATATGATAGACCGGCTGTTTCGAGGCTTTGTTGTTGATATGTTGGATTTTCGTGGAATTTGGTCTTTTGTATTTAACTTAGCAGATGTTTGGATCAATGTGGGAGTTTTCATGTTAATCGTAGATTATTTTATCCTGCATCGAAATGAAAAATAGAGGAGGAAGAAACAATGACGTTTCAAGAAATTATTTTTGCTTTGCAAAAATTCTGGGGTTCACATGGTTGTGTACTGGGAAACCCATATGATATTGAAAAAGGAGCGGGAACCTTCAATCCGAATACATTTTTAATGTCACTTGGACCGGAACCGTGGAATGTGGCTTATGTGGAACCGTCAAGAAGACCGAAAGACGGAAGATATGGAGAAAATCCAAATCGGGTATATCAACATCATCAGTTCCAAGTGATTATGAAACCGTCACCTATTAATATTCAAGAATTGTATTTGGAAAGTTTACGAGTGTTAGGGATTGAACCTGAAAAGCATGATATTCGTTTTGTGGAAGATGACTGGGAATCTCCAACCTTAGGAGCTTGGGGACTTGGTTGGGAAGTTTGGTTGGATGGAATGGAAGTAACACAATTCACCTATTTCCAACAAGTAGGAGGATTGGAATTGGATGTCGTTCCGGTAGAAATTACCTATGGATTGGAAAGATTGGCTCTGTATATTCAAAATAAAGAAAATGTTTATGATTTGGAGTGGACGAATGGAATTAAATATGGGGATATTCGTTATCAATTTGAATATGAAAATTCCAAGTATTCTTTTGAATTGGCAAGCTTGGAAAAACATTTTGCATGGTTTGATGAATTCGAAGAAGAAGCTGGAAACATTTTAGAACAGGGGCTGGTTCTTCCCGCCTATGACTATGTGTTAAAATGTTCTCATGTATTTAATATTTTAGATTCCAGAGGGGCTATTTCCACAACAGAAAGAATGGCATATATTCTAAGAGTTCGAAATCTTGCTAGAAGATGTGCAGAGGTATTTGTACAAAATAGAAAAGACTTAGGGTATCCTTTGTTGAAGAAGGAGGCAAAATAAGAAATGAGATTGTTATTTGAAATTGGAATGGAAGAGAATCCGGCTCGATTTTTGGAAGCAGCTTTGGCAGACTTAAAAAAGAATTTTATTCAGAAATGTAAGGCGGAAAGAATTTCTCATGGAGAAGTAAACATATATGGAACTCCAAGAAGATTAATTCTTTGTGCGGAAGATGTCGCGGAGCAACAAGAAGATTTGAATGAATTGAATATAGGGCCTGCAAAAAGTATCGCTTTTTTGAATGGAGAAATTACAAGAGCAGGAATCGGCTTTGCAAAATCACAGGGAATTGAACCTGTGGATTTGGAAATTATTCAAACGGACAAAGGAGAATACATAGCTGCCAGAAAAGCTTTGAAAGGACAGGCAACAAAACTTTTATTGCCTGAATTATTGAAGTCTTTGGTCTTGGAATTGTCTTTTCCGAAGTCCATGAAGTGGTCCGATTTGAAAATTCGTTTTGCAAGACCGATTGAATGGTTTTTGGCGATGGCGGATTCCGAAGTGGTGGAATTTGAAATTGAAGGAATGAAATCTTCCAATCGTTCCAAGGGGCATCGTTTTTTCGGAAAAGAATTTGAAGTGGCTTCTGTAGAAGACTATTTTATAAAAATTCGGGAAAATAATGTTATCATTGATATAGAAGAAAGAAAGAAGATGATACGTGAAGAAATTCTTTCCAAAATTGCAGAGGATGAGCAAGTGGTGATTGAGGAAGGACTGTTAGCAGAAGTTACCAACTTGGTAGAATATCCTTATCCTATCGTAGGAAGTTTCAATTCGGATTTCTTGGAAGTTCCGCAAGAGGTGTTAATTATTTCCATGGAAGTTCATCAAAGATACTTCCCAATTTTAGATAAACATGGAAAGTTATTACCAAAATTTGTTGTGATTCGAAACGGAATTGAAGATTCCGACAATGTCAGAATCGGAAATGAAAAAGTATTGTCTGCAAGATTGGCGGATGCTCGTTTCTTCTATAAGGAAGATTTGAGAAATCCTTTGGAACATAATGTGGAAAAATTGAAACATGTCGTCTTCCAAAAAGATTTAGGAAGCATTTATCAAAAGATTATCAGAATACAAGAAATTTGTGAATTCTTACTTTCCAAATTACAGTTGGAAGAAAAGAGAGAAACAGTATTGCGAACCGCTTATTTAGCAAAGGCGGATTTGGTTTCCAACATGATAGGAGAAAAAGAATTTACAAAATTACAAGGATTTATGGGAGCGGATTATGCTTTGAAGTTCGGGGAAAAAGAAGAAGTATCGAAAGGAATTCGAGAACATTATTATCCAAGATTTCAAGGAGATGAGCTTCCTCAAGGGACAGAAGGAATTTTAGTAGGAATTGCGGATCGATTGGATACTTTAGTAGGATGTTTCGGAGTGGGAGTGATTCCTAGCGGTTCTAAGGATCCTTTTGCTTTACGAAGAGCGGCCTTAGGGATTGTGAACATCATTTTACATTCTGAATTAGAGATATCTTTACGAGATTTGGTAAAGGTTTCTTTGGACAGTTTGGCAAAAGACGGTGTTTTAAAACGAGATCGATTCGAAGTGGAAAAAGAAGTTATGGAATTCTTCAAGCAAAGACTTAGCAATATTTTCTCGGAAAAAATGGAGCGGGATATTGTGGCGGCAGTCTTGGAAGTACAGGCGGAAGATGCTATGGATGCCTTCACAAGAATGCAAGCTTTAAAAGTCTTTTTATCACAAGAAGGAGCTAAAGACTTATTGGAATTGGTAAAAAGAGTCGGAAACATCTCTAAGGAAACAAAATGGACGGAAGTTAATGTTTCTCTTTTCCAACAGGAGGAGGAAAAGGAACTTTATGACTTTACGGAAAAAGCAAAAAATGAAGTGGAAAGCTTAATGGCTGCCAAAGATTATGCAGGATATTTGGCAGCGGTATCGGCAAGTAAAGAACGAGTAACAAAGTACTTCAATGCCGTGAAAGTCATGGATGAAAATGAAGAGATTCAAAAGAACAGAGTTTCTCAATTGGCATTATTACATTCTTTGTATCAAAAACTTGCCGATTTCAGTATGTTAGAAGAAAGATAGGTTTTTTCTATGGATGAGAAAAAAATCGTAAAGGCTTTTGAGGAAATTTTGGAAGCAATCGGAGAGAATAAACATCGGGAAGGCTTGGAAGAAACTCCGACAAGGATTGCTAAAAGTTATCGAGAATTGTTTTCGGGGATAGGGCAGGATCCTCGAAACGTATTGCAAAGAACTTTCGCTGTCAAAAAGAATGACTATATTATAGAGAAAAATATTGATTTTTATTCTATGTGTGAGCATCATTTTTTGCCTTTTTTTGGAAAAATTGATATTGCCTATATTCCCGACGGAAAAATTTTAGGTTTTGGAGACTTACTAAAATTGGTGGATGTTTTATCAAAAAGACCTCAAATTCAAGAGCGATTGACAGAGGAAATTGCAAGATATCTGTACGAATGTTTAAGATGCCAAGGCGTTTTTGTGAGGGTGAAGGCAAAGCATTTGTGTATGACGATGCGAGGAGAAAAGAAAGAAAATACAGAGATTATTACCGTTTCCTCGAACGGACTCTTTCAAGTCGACTCTCAGAAACGTTTGGAAGTTCTTCAATTGTTACATTCTTAGGAGAAAATCATGGATAAAATATATATTGAAAATTTGGAATTCAGAGCCTATCACGGTGTGTTTCCGGAAGAAAAAAAATTGGGGCAAAAGTTTATCGTCTCTTTGGAATTGGAGCTTGATACCAGAGAGGCCGCCCTTAGTAATAACTTGGAAAAAACACTGCATTACGGTTTAATTTCCGAAAGAGTTCAAAGCATTGTACTCGAAAAAAGTTATGATTTGTTGGAAAGTTTAGCGGAAAAAATAGCAGAAACTTTGCTCTTGGAGTATCCATTATTGCAAGGAGTCAAAGTTCGAGTGGATAAACCGCAGGCTCCTATTCCTTTGCCCTTTAGAACGGTAGCTGTCGAAATTTATCGTTCTTGGCATAAGGTCTATTTATCCTTAGGTTCGAATTTAGGAGAGAAAACAGCAAATCTGGAAAGAGCCATTCAGGAAATTTCTTCTTTGAAACATACCAGTTTATGCAAAAAGAGTTCTTTTTTAGAGACGGAACCCTTTGGCTATGTGGAACAGGATTTTTTTGTGAATGCCTGTATTGAAGTGAAAACCCTGTTAACGGCAAAAGAATTATTAGCTTCCTGTTTGGCAATTGAAGAGAAAATGGGAAGAAAAAGAGTGAGAAAGTGGGGACCTCGAAATATTGATATTGATATTTTGTTCTATGATAAAGAAATTTATGATGAAGAGGATTTGGTCATTCCACATCCCTGGATTGAGGAGAGAATGTTTGTATTGGAGCCTCTATGTGAAATTGCACCCAATTATATACATCCTATCTTAAAAAAGACAATATTTATGTTGAAAAGAGGAATCGAACATGAAACTACAGTGTAGAGAATTGGAATTGGAACTTGGAAGAAGAACTTATATTATGGGAATTTTGAACCTAACTCCGGATTCTTTTTCGGACGGAGGAAAATACAATCAAATAGAAGCTGCCTTGCAACATGCAAAAGAAATGATAGAAGAGGGAGCGGATATTTTGGATATTGGAGGAGAATCCACTCGTCCCGGGCATATTCAAATCTCGGAAGAAGAGGAAATCGAAAGAGTTCTTCCCGTCATTCGAAGTTTACGAAAACAATTTCCCCATGTATTGCTCTCCATTGATACTTATAAGTGGAAAGTGGCAGAGGCTGCTTTGGAAGCAGGAGTACATATTTTGAATGATATTTGGGGGTTGCAGTATGACAAGGGAGAAATGGCGGCCTTAGCGAAAAAATACGAAGTACCTGTCATAGTGATGCACAATCAAAATACGGAAGAATATCAGGAAGATAGAGTACAGACTCTGCGAAAATTTTTTGAAAAGAGTTTTGAAATTGCAGAAAGAGTCGGACTTTCAAAAGAAAAATTGTTATTGGATCCGGGATTGGGATTTGGAAAAGGCTTCTTAGGAGATGTGGAACTTTTGGGAAGATTGTCCGAGCTGCGAGATATGGGACCTATCTTACTGGGAACTTCCAAGAAAAGATTTATCGGAACTCTTTTACAAGGACTTCCTCCGGAAGAGAGAGTGGAGGGAACTGCAGCAACCACAGTTATTGGAATTCAACAAGGGGTTGATATTGTTCGGGTGCATAATGTAAAAGAGAACAAAAGAGTCGCTATGGTGGCAGATGCTATTTATCGAAAAGGGTATTTGAGTGATACTGTCACATACAAATAATGTTTTTTCCAGTATAATGGATGCAAGAATAAGAAATACAAACTTTTAGGAGGTAATAAAATGGCAATTATACAAGTAACAAAAGAAAATTTTAAAAAGGAAGTATTGGAAGCGGATCAACCGGTTATCGTAGATTTCTTTGCAACTTGGTGTGGACCATGTAAATCATTGGGACCTGTTTTGGAAGATGTGATTGCAGAAGATTCTTTTAAGAAAATTGTAAAAGTGGATATCGATGCGGAACCTGAATTAGCAGCAGAATATAAAATTATGAGTGTACCTACTCTATTATTATTCAAACATGGAGAAGTCGTTGAAAAATCAGTGGGACTTATCCAAAAAGATGAAGTAAAAGCTTTGTTCTCAAAATAAAAAAGATTCTTTGTCAAATGCTGTTGACGAAGAGCGGAATATGAAATTTTCAAGAGGATTTTAGGGATTTTGGAAACAAAATCTTTAAAATCCTTTTTTCTATCTGAAAAAATAAAATCGTATCTTAAATTTTGGCTAACACAAAAAAGAACCCGAAGATCCTAAGTATATGTTTATGAAATTAAAAAAATTGTTTAAAAATTGGGATTGATTTGCGCAATTCCTTGTATAATTAAAATTCTCTGTCGAAAATGAGAGAATTTACGGAATCCAAATGCAACTCGTTTGACAGATTTAATAAAATTGTTCATTCCCTCTAAAGCTCCATTGGTATAGCTTGTTTCTAAAGTGTTTCGAATATATTTTCTGTATTTACGAAGTGTTTTCCAAGCAGTTTGCATCTTAGAGCTTAGCTTTTTCTTCCATCGTTCTAAGTAAGATTCGAACAGTCGAAAATCTTTTCTTTTTACAGCATATAACATATCTTGATAAAAATAATAATCTTGTCGTAAATTCTCCTTCTTAGACATTACATAATCTACCTTTTCACTGGGAGAAATGAGTTGTTTTAAGGAATGACAGTATTTTCTACTTTCTGATAAGGTTAAAAAATCTTGTAGATACAGTTTCCAATCTCGTTTTAGCATGCGATATAGTTTTGGATTTTTCGTTTTCTCTTGATTCATCTCTCGAATTCTTGTTTGGTTAAAAGCACGATTGACAAGTTGAACAATATGAAAGGTGTCTAGTACAATGTTTGCTTTTGGAAAATAACGTTTTGCAAGTTGAATATAAGGGGAATACATATCCATGACAATATATTTCACTTGAGACCTCGCTTGATAGGAGAATTTTGAAAAATAATCTTCGAGCGCAGGTAATTTTCGATTTTCAACAATATCCAATATTTTATGGGAACTTCCATCCATAAAAAGAAAAGACATGGCTCCATCACTATCTTTCGTCGATTTAAACTCATCAAAACAAAGCACTTTTGGAAGGGATTTTTTAGAAATCTCATAGGGAAGATAGCCTTGTTTTAAAATTCGTTGTACGGTAGGAATCGAGATTCTATGTTGTTTCGCAATCAAAGAAAGAGACATATTTTCTTGTAAACTGTTTAAAACAGAGAGTTTTAAGCTTTGTGAAATCGAAGCATATTTTTTGACAATCGGCGTTTCTAGAGTAAAAGAATGGTGACATTCTTTACAAAGAAATCTCTGTTTTTTCAAGGCAATGATGATGGGATAGTTTTGAAAAGGGAGATACCGAACTTTTGATGTTTTAAAACCATTTTTTACAGTTGTTTGAGAATGACAATGAGGACAAGCGCAGGTATCTTTGGTTAAAGTAGCATGTAATACTTTAGAGTAGATTTGTTTTTTTTGAACTCTTTGAATGTCATCCTCTAAAAAATATAAATTAGGGTCTTGTAAATCGAAAAGAACTTTGATAAAATCTGAATGAGACAATGAAATCACTCCTTTTAAATTGGGTTTCGCGATTACATTTTAACAGGAAAATTTCATTGTCTCCACTTTTTTTGTAAAAAAAATGGTATTGAGAAAACATTTCTCATCAACACCATTTATTATACAACCTTTTATTTCTTTTCAAAATTTTGACAGTTTTGAGTTTACGCTAAATTTTGGAGATTTTCTTACCATTCTTTGTGCATTCAGCTTTGCTGCCAATATTGTGTTATTTGCTTATATCAATCCCAATGAGAACGAAATATTGAATATTACTATAGTACAAATGCTTGTAGTAGGAATAATAAGCTTTTTCTTTCAATTTCTTTTTGAGAAGACTTCGATTCATTTTACCTTAGACTATTCTTTACTATATTTGATTGTGATCTGTACACTGCTCAACTTTACACTACAAAATTTATCTCAAAAATATGTCCCGGCACATAAAATAGGCTTAATTTTATCTTTGGAATCAGTCTTTGGAACTTTATTCGCAATCATTTTCTTAGGGGAAATGATAACTTTAAATTTTGTTATAGGAATTGTGTTTATTATGCTTGGGATAATTTCCATTCAAGTATTGGAAAAATAAATCACTGAGAGGAAAATTTATAGCCTGTAAGATGGTATCTGTGATATACTTTGACTGTCTCTTATACACATCTCCGAGCCCACGAGACACTCGCTAATCTCGT
>OWIW01001766.1_pt1 | contig 10834 bp, 10 predicted proteins | sample 2433821 | NCBI WGS metagenome assembly OWIW01 (sample SAMN05065751, study PRJEB22554) | human gut metagenome | biome: ENVO:2100002; feature: ENVO:00000062; material: ENVO:00002003 | host: Homo sapiens | place: USA | reverse complement strand
TAGCGAGTGTCTCGTGGGCTCGGAGATGTGTATAAGAGACAGCCCTCTCCCCTCCCCCTCATTTTCCCTACGGAATCATCTGCCCAAGAACCGCGCCGAACTGGGCGAGGAGGGTGCTTTGGGCCTGTACCATCGAGGGGATGTCGGGACCGGCGGGGGCGTGCTGCACAAAACGTCCCGACTTGAGCTCTTCGCCGCTCTCGTTCACGAGGCTCCAGCCTGCGTCGAGGATGACGCTGCCGTTGGGCGCGCCGTCAAAACGGGCGATATCCACGGCAATGCGCCACTGGAAAGGCTGCTGCGAACGCATGGGAGAGGCCAGCCCTTTGCGGGGAGTAAGGGATGCGGACACGGCGTCGCAGAGCACCCGGGTCACGCCCTCGCCGAACGGCTCGCTCCAATGGTTGAATTCGGCCAACTCGACTTTGACGTCATTGCCGTCGCGCAGGAAGAGCTGGGGCCTGTCCAGATAGCCCGGAATGGACACGGGTCCGATGGCGACGCGTGGCCCGGAGATTTTTTCTTTGCCGGACTGGACCACATTTTCCACGGGAGAGGACAGCATGTAGAAATCGGGGCGTGGGCTGCGGCCGAGCGAACAGCCGCCGATGGAAAGCAGTCCGGCCAACGCCAGCAGGGTCAGCAGCAGAGAGGGGGCGCACTTTTTCATATAACTTCCTTTTTCCTTTAAGATGGATAGCAAATGACCATGCTCAAACGGCATAGCGTGTTTCCCTCGTTGGCGTAGGCGTGCTTCCGATCCGCCTTGAACCGGATGGAGTCGCCATCCCCGACTGCCCAGCGTTGGCCGTTGAGCCGTACGGTCAGCGTGCCGGAAAAAACCGTGATGAACTCTTGCGTTCCGGCGGGATGGGGTTCGGCATCAAGACGGGATCCCGGATCCAGCTCAATGGCGTACATCTCGAACCCTCGGGAATTGTCGAACGGGAATACGGGGTAGTTCCTGTATTTCCCGTCTGTTTCGACAAACGGCGTTATGGCGGATCGCTGGACGATTTCGATATCCGCTTCCGGGCGCAGCATGAGCGACGTGAAAGAGATCTTCAGTCCATTCGCTATCTTCCACAGCGTCGAGATAGTCGGGTTGGTCACGCCGCGTTCGATCTGCCCGAGCATACTCTTGCTCACTCCGGAACTTTTCGCTACGGCATCAAGGCTGAGTTTCCGTTCTTCCCGAAGTCGTTTGAGGTTCTCCGCTACAATCAGGCCGATATTTTCCAAGGGCGTTATCCTGTCCGTATTTGACATTATAGTGCACGAAATGTATGTACTAGCGTACACATCCAAAGGAGCTTCCGCCATGCCGTCGATTGCCGCTTTTCTGTCCTTCGCGTGCATCATGTCCTTTACGCCCGGCCCAAACAACATTATGGCTCTTTCCAGCGCGAGTGCGCACGGGTTCCGACAGGGGCTCCGTTTCTGCTTCGGCGTCCTGCTGGGCGTTCTGGGGCTCATGACGGCATGTGCGCTGTCTGGCGCGGCGTTGTTCCGGTTTTTGCCCGACGTGGAACCCACAATGCGTGCCGTCGGCGCGGCGTATATCCTCTGGATGGCCTTTGGCGTCTGGCGGTCGGGATCAGGAAACGAAGATTCCCGCCTTGTACCCGTCAACGGCGTCGTTTCGGGGATGCTGCTGCAATTCGTCAACCCCAAAGGCATCCTCTATGGGATAACCGCCTTCTCGTCCTTTGTGCTTCCTTACTACGATTCCTTTATGGCTTTGGCTGTTTCCATCGGCGTGCTCTCGGCTGTCGCCTATGCCGGGACATGTTTTTGGGCGCTTTTTGGAGCCGTATTCCGCCGTTTCCTCCAGAACCACCATGCCGCCGCCAACGCGAGCATGGCGCTCCTGCTGGTGTGGTGTGCCGCTTCCCTGTATACCTAATTATCTCAAACGGATGTAATCCGTTTCCGCGTCCTTGGGCTCATAGTGTCATTTTTAATGAAACAGCACTGTGCCCAATCAAGCGCGGAAACAGGACTCCGCTTTCAACCCGGTCCCGCCACGATTTGAACTTCCCGACACCCCACCAGTCGAAAGTCTTTGGTAGAGGAGGAGGGGGCTCCTCCCCTCCCCAAACGTTCCTTTACCGTACCTTCCCGCGCAGCACTGCTTCGGGATTGCGCTCAAGCGTGTTGGCGAACACGCGAACGGCCCGGGCCGCTTCGGTGATTTCGCGGATGGCCTGATTCAGTTCGATGACGGTCGTACTGTTTTTACTGACCACGCCACGGGCGGAAACGACAGTCATCTCCGTCTCCTTGGCTACGTTGTCGATGCTGCTCAGGACATGCGACGCCTGTTCCAGCGTGGCGGACAGCCGCTTGTCCGTATCCTGCGCCAGCTTTGTATACGGTTCTGCAAGCCCGCGGATGCTCGTCAGCGTCTTGTCGAGGTTGGTCCCGATATCCTGAAGCTGGACCACCAGCTTGTCGATGTGGCCGATCAGCTGTTCCGTCCCAGAATTGCTCAGGATTTTTTTGACGCCTTCCGTAATGTCGAGGACATTCGAGGCGATGTCGTCATACGGCAGCGTCGTGAGCGTTTGCAGGATGTTGTCGAATTGCGATGGGATGGTGGGAATCTCGGGCACGTCGTCGTATTCTTTGACTTCCCTGATGGGATAAGGGATCTGGCTTCTGGGGTAGAAATCCATCTCGATCATGAGCTGGCCGGTGAGCAGGCTCTGGGTCGCCAGCGTTGCCCGCAGGCCGTGGGTAACCAGGCGATCGAGATATTCTTTTTTGGAGATGTCGCCGTCGGAGACGGAAAACCGCCCTTCGTCCTTCTTGTTCAGTTCGATGAACACCGGCGTCTGGAACACTAAATTATCAAGGTCGCCCGTGAGCCGGATTTCGACGACGCGCCCCACCGGGACGCCGCGGAACAGGACCGGAGAGCCTACGGAAAGCCCGCTGATGGAACCGTCGAAAAAGAGCACGTAGCGGCTTGTCGTCTGGAACAGCTTGCCTGAGCCGAAAACGGCGATAGCGAGCAGCAGGAGGGCTGTGGCCCCGACGACGAAGGCGCCGATGAGGGTTTTGTTGGCTGACTTGCTCATGAGCGGTATCCTTTGGAGGAGGTGGGGCAGGAGTCGGTTTTGCCGCGGTTCAGGAAACGGACGATGTCGGGGTGCGTCTGATCGCAGCGAAGGACATGGGGATCGCCGCCCGTGATCATGGTGTGGGTCGCCGCATCAAGGAATACGCTGTTGTTGCCGATGGTAAAGATGCTGTCGAGATCGTGGGTGACGACCACGACGGTCATGCCCATGTTTTCCTTGAGTTCGAGGATGAGCTCGTCCAGCAGGGCGGCGCTGACCGGGTCGAGCCCGGCCGAAGGCTCGTCAAAGAAAACGATTTCGGGGTCCATCGCCAGTGCGCGGGCAAGCCCGGCGCGCTTGCGCATGCCGCCGCTGATTTCGGACGGGTAATAATCCTCGAATCCGGCAAGGCCGACGAGCGCGAGCTTGAGGGAGGTCTGTTCCCTGATCTCGGCGGCGGAAAGCTTCGTATAGCGCTGCAAGGGCAGGGCCACATTCTCGGCGAGGGTCATGGAGCTCCACAGCGCGCCGCTCTGGAAGAGCAGGCCCACGCCGCTGAGAAGTTTCTGGCGTTCGCTTTCGGTCCCGGCCCAAAAGTCCTGTCCCCTGTAGAGCACTTGCCCCTTTGTGGGCTGGAGCAGGCCCACGAGGACGCGCAGGAGCGTGCTTTTGCCGCATCCGCTCGGCCCCATGATGATGAATACGTCCTGACGGTTTATCGTGAAGTTGAGATCCTTCTGCACGACGTAGCTGCCGTAGCCGACCGTAAGGTCCCGCGCTTCGATGATGGGTGTGGAGGTATTCATATATTCAAAATATTGCAGAGGATGGTGAGGACAGCCGTGGACAGCACGATGCCCACGATGGAATAGACCACGGCCGAGGTGGTCGCCTTGCCGACTGCTTCGGCGTTGCGGCCGCAGCGCAGGCCCTGGTAACAGCCGGTTATGGCGATGAGCATACCATAGACCGCGCCGTGCACCATGCCCACCCAGAGGTTGTTGATGTTGAACCCTTTCTGGGTAAATGTATAGTATTCCATGGGATCAAGGCCGAGCATCCCGACGCCGACGATGAAGCCGCCCATGATGCCCATGAAGTCGGAATAGAGAACGAGCAGCGGGGTCATGGCGGTAAGGGCGAGGATACGGGGCATGATGAGGTAGTCGGAAGGTGCCACGCCGAGCGTGGTGAGAGCGTCGATTTCCTCATTGACCTGCATGGTCCCGATGACGGCGGCATAGGAGGCGCCGGTGCGGCCCGCGAGGATGATGCCGGTCATGATCGCGCCCATGATGCGGGTCATGCTCACGGCCACGAGGCTGGAAACGTAGATTTCCGCACCGAACATCTTGAGCTGGATCACGCCGACGAAGGCGAGGATCAGGCCCACGAGGAGGCTGATCAAAGAGACGATGGGCAGGGCGTCCACGCCGCTTTCCTGAACGGCGAGCCAGACGTTTCCCGACGTGCAGGAAGAGCGGCCCCGGAACAGCCTGCCGACGCTGAGGACAATTTCGCCGATGAAATCGAAAATGTCGCGTGCCATGCGGGGCACCGCCAATGCAAAGCCGCCGACCCGTTCGAGGAAGGTCGTCTTTTGGGCCTTACGCTGCGCGGCGGTGTTCGGGGGGACCGCAAGGGCCAGTCTGGTCAGGTTGCGGATGCCCTCGGGGAGGCGGGCGTCATCGAGCGGGATGTCGTGTTCTTTGGCGAGGGTGACGAGCCGGGTGGTGACGACGAGCACGCCGCTGTCCCATTCACCGAGTTCCTCGCCGAGGAGTTCGACGCTGCGGGCCTCTTTGAGGAGCCTCTCCGTTTCACGCAGCGCTTCGTCACGTTCCGTAAAAAAGTTGGTCCCAAGCAGCTCCCGTTTCCACTCGCCGCTGAAAATGACGCGCAGGACGCCCTCCGAGCTCTCGGCGTGTAACGCGCCTCCGAGCGGGGCGGACGCCCTGCTTTTTGTCATCGGTTCGGCTGCCATCGTCAGGCGGGCTTGCGGCTGACGGATACTTTGGCGGGGCGCAGCAGGCGGTCTTTCAGGCGGTAGCCGCGCTGGTGCAGGGTGCTGACCAGGCCGGGTTCCATATCATCCCGCTCTTCATAGGAAACGGCATCATGGACATCGGGGTTGAAGGGTTCGCCCACTTCCCCGGCGACATCGAAGCCGTGGTTCTTGAGCGCGTCAAGGAGCAGCTTCCGGGTCATGATCACGCCGGTGAGCAGGCTTTTACAGGTTTCGTCGTTGCCGCCGTATTGAATGGCGAGATCAAGGCTGTCCAGCGCGGGCAGGAGATCCTTGAGCACCGGCTCGCTGGCGTAGCGCATATATTCGTCATGGTCACGCTGGATGCGTTTCTTGAAATTTTCCATTTCCGCGAGGGCGCGCAGCCGGGTCTCGTCCGCTTCGGTCTTGACCGTGCAAGTGGGGCAAATCTCTTCGCGGAACTGCTCCTCAAGCGTTTTTTCAGGGGCCTGCGCGGTTTCCGCGAGGTTTTCTTCGGTGGCGCCGTTCTGTTCCTTTTCGGTCTGGGGATCACGTGTATCGGTCATGCTAGCTCCTTAATGATCATATTCGGCGACGCGCCGTCTCCGTGACGCATCTGCCAACACTCTATATAGGACTGAACCCGTATTCGGCAACACTTACCTTGCTTCGGCAAGCCAGCAGCAGACTTCCCGGGCGCCGTCGGGCCCGGCGGATTCGATGACGGGCGGCGTCTTGAAACAGCGCTCGTGCGCTTCCGGGCAGCGCGGCCGGAAGGGGCATCCCTGCGGGAGATCGCCGGGCGAGGGGACTGTGCCGGGGATGGCGTCCAGCTTCGCCGAAGGGGGCGTGTCGAGCGTGGGCGCGGAGCGGATAAGGCCCCAAGTATAGGGATGGCGCGGTTCGGCGAACAGAGCCCGCACGGGCGCGCGCTCCACGATGCGCCCGGCATACATGACGCCCACTTCGTCGGCCATTTCCGCCACCACGCCGAGATCGTGGGTGATGAGCAGAAGCCCCATGCCGCGCTCGCGGGAAAGATCGCCTAGCAGGGCGAGTATCTGGCCCTGTATGGTCACATCGAGGGCCGTGGTCGGCTCGTCGGCGAGCAGGAGGCGGGGTTTGCAGGCCAGCGCCATGGCGATCATGACGCGCTGGCGCATACCGCCGGAAAGCTGGTGCGGGTAGTCGCGGACGCGCATGTCCGGCGCGGGTATGCCGACCAGCCGGAACAGTTCCACGGCTTCGGCGAGCGCGGCCTTCTTTGGCAGGCGCAGGTGACGCATCAGCGGTTCCGCGACCTGCTCTCCCACCCGGATGACCGGATTGAGCGAGGTCATGGGTTCCTGAAAGATCATGCCGATGTCGCGCCCCCGCACGCGTTCCATCGCGGATTCGGACAATTCGGCGAGATCGCGGCCTTCAAAGAGGATGCGCCCGGCGGCGAGGCGCCCCGGTTCGGGGATGAGGCGGAGCAGGGACAGCGCCGTCATGCTCTTGCCGCAGCCGGATTCCCCCACAAGGCAGAGCGTGCGCCCCGGATGCAGCGTGAACGACACGTCGCGCACCACGTCGAACGGGCGTTCGCAGGCGTCGAACCGCACGGTGACGCCTTCCGCCTGCAACAGCGGGGCGGAGGAGGCCGGGATTGGGGAAGATGCGTTTGCGGAAAGGGACATGGGGCGCTCCGAAGAAAGTTGCGAATAAAAAAAGTATAGACGAGATGCGGGTTAAGGGCAAGAAACCGGGGATGTCGGGCAAAATGTTCTCATGCCGCAATTGACATTTATTTTCAAAAATCTATAGAAAGGGCAGATCCAATTGGTATCATAAGGGAGTGGGTATGGACGCGGAGCCTGTTTTCATCACTGGAAGCGTTTTTTCGTGGGAATCCCTGCTCGCCGTGTCGATCCTCGTTGCGGCGTGGTTTGTATGCCGCAGGATCAATGTCATGAAACGTCCGGTATGCAACGGCGGCTGCGCCGGTTGTCACGGGGCCCGTCAGGGCCGGGGATGTGCTTTCCCAGAGGGGCGGCTGCGCCGGATGTGACGATAAAGTTGAAGCTGGGGGACAATATGTTTGGATTTTGCCATAGAAAGCGCGGAGAGCATGATTGCGCCGAAGCCCGTTCGTGCGGCGGCGAAGGCTGTCCCATCTCCAAGGAGATGCGGGAAGCTGGGCTCATTTCCCTGCGCAGGATGAAGGAGGGGCAGAAAGCCCGCATCGCCCATGTGCAGGCCAGCGGAGAGCTGGGGCGGCGCATCCGGGACATGGGGCTCATCCCCGGCGCGGAAGTGGAAGTGGTGGGGCGCGCCCCGCTGCGCGATCCGGTGGCCCTGCGCCTGCCTGGGTTCACGCTCAGCCTCAGGAACAACGAAGCCGACTACATCGTCGTCGAACCGCTGGAACAGGCGGGCTGAGGCGTCATGGATCCGCAGCTTACCATAGCCCTCGCGGGCAATCCGAATTCGGGCAAGACGACGGCCTTCAACGCGCTGACCGGTTCGCACCAGCATGTGGGCAACTATCCCGGCATTACCGTGGAGAAGAAGGAAGGCTTCATCAAGATGCCTTCCGGCCGGTGTGTGCGCTTCATCGACCTGCCGGGGACGTATTCCCTGACCGCCTACACGCAGGAGGAGACGGTCGCCCGGCATGTGCTGGCGCAGGAACGGCCCGACGTGGTCATCGACGTGCTCAATGCGGGCGCGCTGGAGCGCAACCTCTACCTGACCATCCAGCTTCTGGAGCTCGGCGTTCCCGTGGTGCTGGCCCTGAACATGATGGATGAGGCCGCCAAGCAGGGCATGACCATCGATATCGAGCGCCTGTCGCAGCGTCTGGGCTTCCCGGTCATGGCAACCGTGGCCCGCACGGGCGAAGGGCTGCCCGAACTCTTGAAGGCGACGGAAGCCTATATCGAAACCAAGCGCGGCGAGCCGTGGGAGCCGCTGCATATCTCGTATGGGCCCGATCTTGATCCCGTGCTGCGGGATATGGAAGCCGCCATTGCCGAGGCCGGGCTGCTGGCTTCGGAATATCCGGCGCGGTGGGTCGCGCTCAAGCTGCTGGAGCAGGATGAGGAAATCCTCACCCGCAGCCGCGCCGAAGCCCCGGAGCTTGCCGCCGATCTGGAGCGGCAGGTGGATGAGGTGGCGCGGCATTTGCGGGATACGCTGAATACGTGGCCCGAGGCCGTCATCGCGGATTACCGCTATGGGTTTATTTCCTCGCTGCTGCGGGACGGCGTGCTGATCCGGCTTCAGGACATGCACGCGCGCATCCAGTTCTCGGACCGCATGGACAAGCTGCTGACGCATCCGTTTATGGGCCCGGCGATCATGCTCGGCGTGCTCTATCTGCTTTATACCGTTACCTTCACCATTGGGGAGATCCCGATGGGCTGGGTGGAACAAGGGTTTGCCCTGCTGCGCGAAGGCGCGGACGCCGTGCTCCCCGACGGCCAGCTCAAGTCGCTGGTGCTTTCGGGCATTATCGACGGTGTGGGCGGCGTCATGAGCTTTGTCCCGCTCATTATGCTGATATTCCTTCAAATCGCCTTTCTTGAAGATACCGGGTACATGGCGCGCATGGCCTACATGCTCGACCGTATTTTCCGTATTTTCGGGCTGCACGGCTGTTCGGTGATGCCGTTCATCGTGGGCGGAGGCATTGCTGGCGGCTGTGCCGTGCCCGGCGTGCTGGCGGCCCGCACCCTAAGGAGCCCCCGCGAAAAGATCGCGACGCTGTTGACCGTGCCCTTTATGGCCTGTGGGGCCAAGCTTCCGGTTTTCATCCTTTTTTCCGGCGTCTTTTTCCCCGGCCATGAGGCGGCGGTCATGTTCGGCCTGACGCTCACCGGCTGGGTGGTGGCCCTGCTCACGGCGCGGCTGCTGCGCTCGACGATTATCCGTGGGCCGTCCACGCCGTTCGTTATGGAGCTTCCGCCCTATCGCCTGCCCACAATGCTCGGTCTGGCGATCCATACGGGCGAGCGTACGTTCGAATATTTGAAGAAGGCCGGTACGGTCATCCTCGCCATTTCCATCATCCTGTGGGCGGCTATGGCGTATCCGCGGCTGCCGCTGGACACGCGGGCGCATTTCGCGGGCGAGCAGCAGACCATCGAAGCGAACCTTGAAGCGGCGAAGGCTTCGGGCGGCGATGTGGCCGCTCTTGAAGAGCAGCTTACGGCCTTGCACGGCGAGCGTGCGGAGCGGGCACTTCAACACTCGTTTGCAGGCCGCCTCGGCATGGCGCTGGAACCGTTGACGCGTCCCGCCGGGTTTGACTGGCGCACGGACATTGCGTTGGTGGGCGGTTTTGCGGCAAAGGAAGTCATCGTCGCCACGCTCGGCACGGCCTATTCCCTCGGCGACATCGATCCCGAAGATCCCACGCCGCTGGCGCAGCAGATCCGCAACGACGGGCGCTGGACGCCCGCCACCGCCTTGGCTCTGCTGGTGTTTGTGCTGCTGTACGCGCCCTGTCTGGTGACTGTCGCCGCTATCCGGCAGGAGACGGGTTCGTGGGGCTGGCCTGTGTTCAGTATGGTATTCAACACGCTGATCGCGTTTGGAGCCGCCGTTGCCGTGCGGCATGTGACGATGTTGTTTCTATAGATGAAATAAAGAGAGAGGAGATTTTTCGAAAAAGAGAGGTACACCCGAAACTCTTTCCCTTTTTTCGCGATACATCTCCGTGTGTTGATATAAGAGCCTCTTTATTGGTTGTTTTTGTTTTGCGGGTTCAAAAATGAAAATCCCCAGAGTGGGGAAGCTGATCTCTCAGAAAACGGATAAGGGAGCATTCGTAGAAATGCTCCCTTATTTTTGTAAAAAGAGCATATTGGGTTTACATCATTGTTGCGAGGGTATAGATACTCGCCGAAGGTATTTCTTCTTTTTTCGGGAAGGTACTCTTTTTACGTCACCGGACAGTTTGCTTTATGTAACTATATATTGTTGAATAAAGTGGTATTATTTTTTTGTATGCCGTTTTATTCAGTGCAGCGCCGTTTCTTTGTGAAACCTTCATGAAGAAACAGCTAGGATATTTTGCGAATAGCGCTGTACGCGGATATCGAAGGCCTTTACTTGAATCACGAGGTACTCTATAGATGAAAAAGATTCTATCACGAGCCTCATACATGTGATTTTTCCGTTCAGGCTTAAGACGTTTTTTAACATTTGTGGATGGAGGTATACGATGCGAAAGGACAGGGGACAGCAGGGCTTCACGCTCATTGAAATCATTTCCGTCTTGGTCATCCTCGGCATTCTCGCCGCTGTGGCCGTTCCGAAGTACTATGACATGCAGAAAGAGGCTCTTCAGAAAGCCGCTCTCGGGGTTGTTGCCGAGTCTCAGGCACGCATCAACCTTGTGTTTGGCCAAAGCCTCTTGCAGGGGAACGATTGTGATACCGCTCGGGGCGCTGCTATTAGTGCCACTGTGATAACTGGCGATCTGAATGGTTGGGCGTACAAGGACCCTGCAACATTTGCATTCACAGATGGCACTGAAACGATTAAAACGATGACTAGCCCGACAACTATTGATGTTGATTTGCCTGCGAATACCAAGCTTTCGGCGCCGACTTGCACGGGGACGACTCCCGAGAAGCCGTAATTTTTAATTATAAATCAAAAAGAGAGGCGGTCTCCCAAGGGGCCGCCTCTTTTTTTCCATACAACGGAACTCCCTCCGCGCAGCCTCCCCACCAGCCGAAAGTCTTGGGAGGGGAAAGGGGGAGGTTTGGAGCTGTCTCTTATACACATCTGA
>OWIW01001741.1_pt1 | contig 10948 bp, 5 predicted proteins | sample 2433821 | NCBI WGS metagenome assembly OWIW01 (sample SAMN05065751, study PRJEB22554) | human gut metagenome | biome: ENVO:2100002; feature: ENVO:00000062; material: ENVO:00002003 | host: Homo sapiens | place: USA | reverse complement strand
GAGATTAGCGAGTGTCTCGTGGGCTCGGAGATGTGTATAAGAGACAGGTTAAAATTCTGATTTTGCATTATAATGGAGTAAACCAAAGTGAAAGGACAAACAAAATGATTATAATGTCAGTTGACCTCGGAAAAGCACGCACAGGAATTGCCGTATGCGACAAAACCGAGTTTTTAGCGTCGCCATATACGGTTATTTTTGAAAAGTCGCCGAAACAGTTGCTTGAAAAGGTGTCAAATACAGCCAAAGAAACAAAAGCCGAGCTTATTGTTGTGGGACTTCCGAAAAATATGGACGGCAGTGAGGGCGAAAGCGCACAGAATGCCAGAGCGTTTGCCGAAAATCTGAGCAATGAAACTGGCATTGAATGCGTTATGCAGGATGAGCGTGGAACAACAATTACGGCTCACAATTTTCTCAACACCACAAATACAAGAGGAAAAAAGCGTAAAAATGTCGTTGACGAGGTTGCCGCCACAATAATTCTTCAGGATTATCTTGACAAAAGAAAATCGGGCTTAAACAGATAAAATCATAAAAGATTTACCCTTCCGATGATTTCGGAGGGTTATTTAATGTACATTTTGAGAATTTTGTTGATTATTGTAATTATTTATGGTAAAATTTTTTTCGGAGATTTGATCTCTGATTTTACTTGAGAGAGGGATTCTATGTTTTGTCCGAATTGCGGAAATCAATGTCCTGACGGCACAAAATTCTGTCAGTCATGCGGTACACCGCTCACAAACAATCAACAGCAAAACACTCAACCTGATTTTAACAATCAGCAGGCTAATTATCAGCAGCCTAATCAGCAATATCAACAGCCAAATTACAACCAATATCAGCAACCGAATCAGTATCGGCAACCGATGTACAATCAACCGTATCAGCAGTACCCACAGTATCCCGATAAATTCAACGGACATCAGATGGGTTGGTACAAATTTCTGATTTACTTTGCACTTTTTGCAGGTGCGTTCTTTAATGTATGCTATGCTGTTTTGTACATGACAGGCAGTATTTACGAAACCGAGCAAATTGATCCGCTTACCGTATATTCACTTTATCCGGGTGTAAAAGCGGTTGACATCGTGTATGGCATATTGCTTCTTGTACTTGCCGTTTTTATGATCGTAACCCGTTTTCAGCTTTCAGGATTGAAAAAGAACGGTCCGAAAATGGTTGTTGCACTTTACGGTCTTAATATTGCTATTGCGATTATTTATGCCATTTTAATTTCATGCACAACAGATTACATGGCATTCGATGCGTCAACAGTCGGTCAGTGCATTTTACCGATTGTTATGATAATTGTCAACAAGGTTTATTTTGACAGAAGAAAAGATATTTTCGTGAATTAAATTATATTGAGAATTTTATAACCTAAAATTCAAGCACGCCGCAGTTTTTCTCACTTGAAACTGCGGCGTGCTTTTAAGTTAAATGCTTTAGTACTTTTAAGTACTATAAAATCATTGTATCACCCATTTATGATAAAGTCAATAGTACCGATAGATACTATGCAGGGTGATAATATGTATTTTAAAAGACTGCGTGATTTGCGAGAAGATCATGATATGAAACAAAGTGAAGTTGCCGAATATTTAGGAATTCAGCAGACGGTCTATTCACGCTACGAAAGAGGATTTCAGTCAATTCCTGTTGAGCATTTAATTAAACTGGCTGATTTGTACAAAGTTTCCACAGATTACATTCTCGGCAGAAAATAGTTACAAATTAAAAATTAAAGTCGGGCAGCAGATTTTCAATGCAAAATTTCTGTTTCCCGACTTTTTTATTTGTGATACGGCGAGCCGCCGTTCCCTGTTCGTGTAAACAGTATATTATTGAAAAAACATATTATGCCAGAGCGAAAGTTTTTTAAAATTGAAAGTTGAAAATGGAAAATTGAAAATTGCGGTCGGGCAGACAGTTTGCAAACGAAAAAATGCACGGTATGCACCATTTGGCACATACCGTGGTTTTTTATACATTATATGTTTTCAGTTAAATCAGAAGTCCATAATTTCATCGTCTTCAAGAGCAACGATAACATCGTCTGTATCGTCATTCTCAACGATTTCTGCCTCAGAATTACTCTCAAGCTGAACATCTGCATATCTCTGCATACCTGTACCTGCAGGGATAATCTTACCGAGGATAACATTCTCTTTAAGACCAACAAGCGGATCAACCTTACCCTTGATAGCGGCATCTGTAAGAACTCTTGTTGTTTCCTGGAATGATGCGGCTGAAAGGAAGCTATCTGTTGCAAGAGCGGCCTTTGTGATACCGAGGAGGAGCTGAGTGAATGTTGCCTCACGAAGACCTTCTTCGCCGTTGGCAATACGCTTTTTAATCTGCTCATTCTCGTAAAGGACTTCGTTCTTGTCATAGGTCTGACCTGACATAAAGCCTGTGTCGCCTGCGTCCTCAACCTTAACCTTACGCATCATCTGACGAACGATAACCTCAATGTGCTTATCGTTGATTTCAACACCCTGTAAACGGTAAGTACTCTGTACTTCCGAAATAAGGTAGTTCATGACTGCCTCGGGTCCGAGAATATCGAGTATATCGTGCGGATTAACAGCACCATCGGTAATCTTGTCACCCTTTTTGATGTGGTCGCCGTCAAATACCTTTACACGGAAACCGAAAGGAATGAGGTAAGCTCTTTCTTCGCCTGTTTCCTTGTTAAAGATAACAGCGTGCTTTGCGTTTTTGATTTCTTCAAAACGAACATCACCGTCGATTTCACTGATGATTGCAAGGCTCTTTGGTTTACGAGCCTCGAAAAGCTCTTCAACTCTCGGAAGACCCTGTGTGATATCTTCGGCAGATGCAACACCGCCGGTATGGAATGTTCTCATTGTAAGCTGTGTACCCGGCTCACCGATTGACTGAGCGGCAATAATACCGACAGCCTCACCGACAGTAACAGGCTGACGGTTGGCAAGGTTAGAACCGTAGCACTTACGGCAAGCGCCGTGTTTTGCACGACATTCAAGTACCGAACGAATCTTGATGTGGTCAACACCCGAATTAACGATGATGTCAGCCTCTTTGTCGCCCATCATAACATCCTTTGAAACAAGAACATTACCGTTAGAATCGCAGAAGTCATCAAGGAGATATCTTCCGATAAGACGCTCGTGGAGTCCCTCGATAACATTCGATTCGCCTGCTTTGATGTCAAAGATTTCAAGACCCTCTGTAGTACCGCAGTCCTCTTCACGGATAATAACTTCCTGTGATACATCAACAAGACGGCGGGTAAGGTAACCTGAGTCGGCTGTACGAAGAGCTGTATCGGCAAGACCTTTACGAGCACCACGAGATGAAATAAAGTACTCCAAGATGTTAAGACCTTCACGGTAGTTAGCTCTGATTGGAATTTCGATTGTTTTACCTGATGTATTGGCGATAAGACCACGCATACCTGCAAGCTGTCTGATCTGGCTCATACTACCACGGGCACCTGAGTCAGCCATCATGAAGATTGGGTTGTAGCGGTCAAGGTTTTTCTGGAGGGCGTCGGTTACATCGTTAGTAGCCTTTTCCCAGATACGAAGAACTTCTTCGTAACGCTCCTCGTTTGAACGAAGACCCATCATAAACTCATCACGAATAACATCAACTTCCTTCTCTGCCTCGGCAATAATCGCCTTCTTCTGAGGAGGAATAACTGCGTCACAAACGGCAACGGTAATAGCACCCTTTGTAGAATACTTATAGCCCTGTGCCTTAATATGGTCAAGAACAACGCTTGTTCTTACCGGACCGTGAATTTTGATACATTTATCGATAATCTTCTTAAGACCCGATTTACCAACGAGGAAGTCAACCTCAAACTTGAATCTGTTTTCGGGGATACTTCTGTCGATAAAGCCGAGATCCTGAGGAATAGGATTGTTAAAGATAATCTTACCGATTGTTGTGTCTACAATACCGGATTCGATTTTTCCGTCAATTTCAAGCTCACGGCGAACCTTGATTTTTGAGTGAAGCTCAATGACGCCTGTCTGATAAGCCATCATAACCTCATCAACATCACGGAATACCTTTCCTTCGCCTCTCTCACCGTCCTTATCAAGTGTAAGGTAGTAAGAACCGAGGATCATATCCTGTGTAGGAACTGTAACAGGCTGACCGTCAGAAGGCTTGAGAAGGTTGCCTGCTGCGAGCATAAGGAATCTTGCTTCTGCCTGTGCCTCTGCCGAAAGAGGTACATGGACAGCCATCTGGTCGCCGTCAAAGTCAGCGTTGTATGCTGTACAAGCGAGCGGATGAAGTTTAAGAGCACGACCTTCAACAAGAACAGGCTCAAATGCCTGAATACCAAGACGGTGAAGTGTTGGAGCACGGTTGAGGAGCACGGGGTGTCCCTTGATTACAACTTCAAGTGCGTCCCAAACATTGTCCTTTGCACGCTCAACAGCTTTTCTTGCTGATTTGATATTCTGCTCTGCTTTAGTTTCAACAAGGCGTTTCATAACGAACGGCTTGAAGAGTTCAAGTGCCATTTCCTTGGGAAGACCGCACTGATACATTTTGAGTTCAGGTCCTACAACGATAACCGAACGGCCTGAGTAGTCAACACGCTTACCGAGAAGGTTCTGACGGAAACGGCCCTGCTTACCTTTAAGCATATCCGAAAGTGACTTGAGGGCACGGTTGTTAGGTCCTGTAACCGGTCTGCCTCGTCTGCCGTTGTCGATGAGTGCGTCAACGGATTCCTGAAGCATTCTCTTCTCGTTGCGGATGATGATTTCAGGTGCGTTAAGCTCAAGGAGCTTTTTAAGTCTGTTGTTACGGTTGATAACTCGACGATAGAGGTCGTTAAGGTCACTTGTTGCAAAACGACCGCCGTCAAGCTGAACCATAGGACGGATATCCGGCGGAATTACCGGAACAACATCGAGAATCATCCACTCGGGACGGTTGCCCGACATTCTGAAGCTTTCAACAACATCAAGTCTTTTAAGGAGTCTAACTCTCTTCTGACCCGATGCAGTTTCGAGTTCTTCTTTAAGTGAAGCGGAAAGAGCATCAAGGTCAATCTCGGCAAGGAGCTTTTTGATTGCCTCGGCACCCATACCTGCTTCAAAGTCGTCTTCATACTTCTCACGCATATCATTGTACTCACCCTCGGTAAGGCACTGATACTTTGCAAGGTCACGGCAGTCGCCGGGATCTGTTACGATGTACTGTGAGAAATAGAGTACATTCTCCAAAAGCTTGGGAGAAATATCAAGCATAAGGGCAATTCTTGAAGGAATTCCCTTGAAATACCAAATGTGCGACACGGGAGCGGCAAGCTCAATGTGTCCCATACGCTCTCTTCTGACCTTTGAACGGGTTACTTCAACGCCGCAACGGTCACAGATTTTACCCTTAAAACGGATTCTCTTGTATTTACCGCAGTGACATTCCCAGTCCTTTGTCGGTCCGAAAATGCGTTCGCAGAACAAGCCGTCTCTTTCAGGCTTGAGAGTACGATAGTTAATTGTCTCGGGCTTTTTAACTTCGCCGTAAGACCATTCTCTCATCTGCTCAGGAGAAGCAAGTCCGATTTTAATTGAGTCAAAAACATTATTATCTATCATTGCATTTCCTCCTTACATATCACTGCCAAAGTCATCGCTGAAATCATCCGATGTGTAGCTGTCCTCTTCAACATCGGCAAGTGAATCGTCAAACATATTGCCTTCTTCGCCGCCCTCGTCAAGAGTGTAGCCGTCCATTGATGTCATTACATGGTCTTCTTCAAATTCCGGATTTGTTGCATCAACAATATCCTCGTCCTCATCAAACTTCTGCTTAATGTCAATTTCTTCACCGTCAGAGTTAAGAACACGAACATCAAGTGAAAGTGACTGGAGTTCCTTAATAAGAACTCTGAATGACTCAGGAATACCCGGAGCAGGAATATTCTGACCTTTAACGATAGCCTCGTAGGTCTTAACACGGCCGACAACATCGTCCGACTTAACTGTAAGAATTTCCTGAAGTGTATAAGCAGCACCGTAAGCCTCAAGTGCCCAAACTTCCATCTCACCGAAACGCTGACCGCCGAACTGAGCTTTACCGCCGAGTGGCTGCTGTGTAACGAGAGAGTAAGGACCTGTGCTTCTTGCGTGGATTTTTTCATCAACGAGGTGATGGAGCTTGAGGTAGTACATATAACCTACTGTTACAGGGTTATCGAAACGCTCGCCTGTACGACCGTCAACAAGCCATGTCTTACCGTCCTCGCTGTAACCTGCGTCTTTAAGACACTGGAAAATGTCCTGCTCATGAGCACCGTCAAATACAGGAGTCATAATCTTCCAGCCAAGCGCCTTTGCGGCATAACCGAGGTGAACCTCAAGAACCTGACCGATGTTCATACGAGAAGGTACGCCCAACGGGTTAAGTACGATGTCAAGCGGAGTACCGTCAGGAAGGAACGGCATATCTTCCATTGGGAGAATTCTTGAAACAACACCCTTGTTACCGTGACGACCTGCCATCTTATCGCCTACGCTGATTTTTCTCTTGAGTGCAAGGTAAACTCTTACAACCTTGTTTACACCGGGCTGGAGTTCGTTTCTGCTGTCTGCACGGGTAAACACCTTAACATCAACAACAGTACCGCATTCACCGTGAGGCACACGGAGAGATGTATCTCTGACTTCTCTTGCCTTTTCACCGAAGATTGCACGAAGGAGTCTTTCCTCGGCTGTAAGCTCTGTTTCACCCTTTGGAGTTACTTTACCGACAAGGATATCGCCTGCTTTAACCTCAGAACCGATCTGAATGATACCGTCCTCGTCAAGATACTTGAGAACATCTTCACCTACATTCGGGATATCTCTTGTAATCTCTTCGGGGCCGAGCTTTGTATCTCTTGCCTCTGTGTCATATTCTTCAATGTGAATTGATGTATAAACATCATCACGAACGATTTTTTCGTTGATAAGAACAGCATCCTCGTAGTTGTAACCTTCCCATGTCATAAAGCCGATGAGAGCGTTCTTACCGAGAGCAACTTCACCGTTTTCGGTAGCCGGACCGTCTGCGAGAACTTCGCCCTTCTTAACTCTCTGTCCTCTTGACACGATAGGACGCTGGTTGATACATGTACCCTGGTTAGAGCGGAGGAACTTGATAACCTCAAAGTCCTGAACTCTGCCCGAGTCATACTGTACACGAATGTTACGGGCGTCAACGCTCATAACGATACCGTCTTCCTCAGCGAGGATACAAACGCCTGAGTCTGTACCTGCCTTGTACTCCATACCTGTACCGACGATAGGAGCTTCACTGCGGAGAAGCGGAACTGCCTGACGCTGCATGTTCGCACCCATGAGAGCACGGTTTGCGTCATCGTTTTCAAGGAACGGAATCATAGCCGTAGCAACAGATACAACCATCTTAGGAGATACATCCATGAAGTCGAATCTTTCGGGAGAATACTCTACGAACTCGTCACGGTAACGACCTACGACTCTTGAATGAACAAATCTGCCGTTTTCATCAAGCGGTTCGTTAGCCTGTGCAACAGCGTAGTTATCCTCAACATCGGCTGTCATATAAACAACCTCGTCGGTTACAACGCCTGTTTCCTTGTCAATTTTACGATAAGGAGCTTCGATAAAGCCGTACTTGTTGATACGGGCAAATGAAGCAAGATATGAGATAAGACCGATGTTAGGACCTTCAGGAGTTTCGATAGGACACATTCGGCCATAGTGTGTGTAGTGTACGTCACGAACCTCAAATCCTGCACGATCTCTTGAAAGACCGCCCGGACCGAGGGCTGAAAGACGACGCTTGTGGGTAAGCTCTGCAAGTGGGTTACCCTGATCCATGAACTGTGAAAGCGGTGAAGAACCGAAGAATTCTTTAATTGCCGCTGTTACGGGACGGATATTGATGAGTGAGTTAGGCGAAAGCGACTCCATATCCTGTGACTGGGTTGTCATTCTCTCTCTTACAACTCTTTCAAGACGGGAGAAACCGATTCTGAACTGGTTCTGAAGAAGTTCGCCTACGCAGCGGATTCTTCTGTTGCCGAGGTGGTCAATATCATCTGTATTACCGACACCGTGAGCAACACAGTTAAGGTAGTTGATTGTTGCAAAGATATCATCAACCGTGATGTGGTTAGGAACAAGCTCATCTGCACGGCTTCTGAGCATTTCCTTGAGGTCATCCTCATTCTCACAGGAATCAAGAATTTCGCAAAGAACATCAAAACGAACATTTTCCTTGATATCACACTCTGCTTCTGCGTCAAAATCAACATAGCAAGCGATGTCAACCATACCGTTTGAAATAACCTTAACGATTGTTTCATCGGCAGCCTTTACATAGGCAATCTTAACACCTGCGTTTTCGATTTCAAAAGCCTTTTCCTTTGTGATTTTTTCATCACGAAGAGCCATAACCTCGCCTGTGCGTGGGTTGGCAATCGGCTCTGCAAGAACCTGACCTTCAAGACGGTTTGCAATACCGAGCTTTTTGTTGTATTTATATCTGCCTACTCTTGACATATCATAACGACCGGGGTCAAAGAACAGGTTGTTTATGTGTGTCTGCGCACTGTCAACTGTCGGAGGCTCAGACGGACGGAGCTTTTTGTAAACCTCGATAAGACCTTCTTCAACATTTGAAGCAGCATCCTTTTCGATAGTAGCTCTCATTCTTTCATCGTCACCGAAATAGTCGAGAATTTCGGCATCCGAGCCAAGACCGAGTGCTCTGATGAATGATGTAACGGGAAGCTTACGGTTCTTATCAATACGAACATAAAAAACATCGTTTACATCGGTTTCATACTCAAGCCATGCACCACGATTCGGGATAACTGTTGTTGAATACAGTTCCTTACCGGTTTTATCGTGATCCATTTTATAGTAAACGCCCGGGCTTCTTACAAGCTGTGAAACGATAACACGCTCAGCACCGTTGATAACGAATGTGCCGCTTGCGGTCATCAGCGGGAAATCGCCCATAAATACATTGCTCTCTTTGATTTCACCCGTTGATTTGTTCAAAAGTCTTGCGGTTACTCTGAGAGCAGCTGAATATGTTGCATCACGAACCTTACACTCAATTACGCTGTAGTTCGGGTGATCAACATCAAGTGTGTAGTCGATAAAATCGAGAACAAGGTTGTCCTGATAATCGGTAATGCCCGAAACATCTTTAAATACTTCTTTAAGACCTTCGTCAAGCAACCATTTGTATGACGCTTTCTGAATGTCGATAAGATTAGGCATATCAATTACTTCATCGATTTTACCAAAACTCATTCTTTCGGTGTTGCCAAGCTTTACGGGTTTGACATTAACCATAGGCGTATCACTCCTTAAAAAATCTATGAAACGGGGCAAGCGGTACTGAAAATCTGCTCATAAAAAGCTCTTGACACAAAAGGATTTTTGTGATAATATCCCCTTGTCGGATAAAGTTTTTTGCGGATTTTCCCGACCTCTTCGGTACATATCCCCATTATGGTACATTTTATTATTCTATATTGAAATAATCAATAAGTCAAGAGAATTTTCGGATTTTTTTCGGATTTTACTGACTTTTTTATATTTTTACAGGTTTTATTTCCCGAAAAGAATTATTTTCCTTTTCGGGCTATTTTTTACATCTCAATGCAACACCCGACACGGTGTATGGTTTTAAACAGCGTGGGTAAACCACCATTCACCTATACCGTCAGTCGCAAGGCTACCGTTTGTTTTGGTTGAACAGCCAAAATAAGCAAGCCAATTTTTTGTAAATATTTGTAAATATGAATTTTATATAATAAATGCTTTGGATTAAATCGAACCGATTTTACAATCGTTTCGATTGGCGAACACGGTCCACCGCTACAGTATAACAATCGTTTTGCGGAATTTATAAAGCTTGTTTTTAAATATAATTTCTACTATTAGCAACTGGAATCTGAGTGAAAAATTACGGCATAACCGAAATTTAATCGGTTATGCCGTTTTTATGTTTATGTACCTGAACACCCTTATTCTCGTTTTGACTTTAGATAGTTTTCAAAGGCTTCTTTGATAACTGAATGTTTTTCGTCTTTATCTGCATCACTGTTCCAATCTGTTCCATCTGTTGCGTTTTTTATCATATATGAAGTGCTCCACTCCTTAATATCGTGGTCATATATATCATAAGTTATTTTCTCCATTGTACCATCGTCAACATTAAGATAATAACCGCATCCATAATAACCTCCGATTGGGTAATTGATGTAAAATGCCATTTGTTCTCCGTTGGCAAAATTAAAAAAACTGATTTTATCTATTGAAAATGTTTTTCCGCTATCGTCCTTTGTAACATCCCAATTTTCAATATTATCATAAACAAGTTCAATATATTTAGCATCAGCGTCTGTAATCACGACGGAGCTTTCTGTATTTTCTACTTTTCCGCAGGCAGAGGTCAGTAAAATAATAAACATAGCTGTTATTAAAATAATAAGTTTTTTCATTTTGGTTTTACCTCTCCACATCCGCAAGAGCCAACATAGTTTTGATTTTCTCTGCCACAATTTGGACATATCCAAACATCTGCTCTATGCACACTTTTATTTATCTTATTACTGTTTCCGGTTATAACATATGGTTTCTCACAAGAACAACGAGCACAATACAAACTGGTTCCGTCATTATACGCACCACATTTTTGACAGCGCCAAGAAGAATTTCTTTGATTTGATGAATCATTAATCATACGATATTTATTATATTCCTGTTCAGCAGTTGAATCATATTTTTTTATTGCACAAGCAAATATAATTGCAATCACTTCTATGAACACAGATATAATCATTCCAATAAGATTATCATCACGATGATAATCGATATAACTTGAAACATTCATAATAAAAACAATCGTTGCAACAATTTCAAAAATTATAAAAAGTACAGTATATACC
>OWIW01001724.1_pt1 | contig 11050 bp, 17 predicted proteins | sample 2433821 | NCBI WGS metagenome assembly OWIW01 (sample SAMN05065751, study PRJEB22554) | human gut metagenome | biome: ENVO:2100002; feature: ENVO:00000062; material: ENVO:00002003 | host: Homo sapiens | place: USA | reverse complement strand
TTAAAAGCCTGCATAATTACCAAAATGTCACGGAAATCGGTTCGAATCTCCATTTTCTTCCCGGCTACCTCCAGGGTCGTCGGCAGCCGGCCGATCATTTGCTGTACTCCCTGGTATATTTCTCGATGCGGTGCTGACTTCCAACGTTGAATTCGTCGACACCTTCCCGAATGATAGGCATCGCCGCTTTCAAAAATGCTTCAAATAAAAATTCTTTCTTTTCTCCTACAATACACAGCGGGGACTGCCCTGCAAATACAGTATCGTATACATCGGAATTGAAAATATAGTTGATCTCCTCACGAATCAGATCATCAAACTCTTTCAGAAGCCTTCTGACCTGCTCCGTTGGGTTTTCAACTGGTGCACCATCAGGCATCAACTTAACAGATTCTATCTGACTTTGCTTTTCCGTGATTCTCTTCTGTGCCGCATCGGCCCGAACAAGAATATTAGGGTCAGCCGGGTTGAAACGAATTACACGGCTCTCATCTCCATTGATTGAAAAAGACTTAAGGTTATCAGAAAAATTAATGCTATGCATATGTTACCTCCCTATGCTCCAGCCCCTGACTCTGCCGTAAAGGTTTTGGTTGACAAATCAAATGTCCCCTTCACCCTGTTTCCTGTATGGTGTACATTGTACGGGATCTGATAGCCAGTCGTATCACCGCCATAACTTACTACCTCGATGATCGCGTCCTCTTTGTAAGCTGCATATTTACCGGCTGTTGCCGTTTCCCAAAGATGTACTTCTACGATGCTTGTTTTCAGATCATCAAGAGTCTGGCGCTCATCTGCAATTGCCTGCAAGCGTTCAAACATTGGATCCCCGATCTCAGCATAATTAGGTTCCACACTTGCCTGCGGCTGGTAGCTATCTAACGTTACGGTTGTCTCTCCTAAGATATCAGTTGTACTTTCTACATTCGCATTCAGCTCCACACTATACTCTTCTATGCCTTTTCCCAAACGTACATATACAGGCTTGGCCGTCTCAGGCAGCGCCGAATCAATATAATGAGCCATTAATTTTCTTTTGATTCTTCCTACTTCTGGCATTTAAAATCCCTCACTTTCTATTTTATATTGGGCGTAGATCTGTATCTGATACAATACGCCATCGTTAATATTTTCCGTCATAGGCTGCATAGCCATGGCATTAGCCGTTGTGGCTTTTAAAAATCTGCCTATGATTGCTTGATTATCGACCTCAACGCTGATCCCGTCCTCTTCCGGCAGTCGCTCCAGCCAGTAGGCCAGCTCAAGCAAAAAGTTACTGTTCGCCAGCCGATTATAATCGGTAAATGACTGAGCTACCGCGTACATGACAAAATTATGCTGCCGGATCTGGTTCCCCAGCACGTCCTCCCGGATCAAACTATCTCCGGTACTGGACAAGCCGTAATTCGTAGGATCCGGATCTGTAAAATCAATGTGGATATCCGCACCGGCCATAAATTCCGATATCTTCGGGTACTCCGTCAACTTCTGGCGCATAAAGTCTATGATTGTCATATCTTCCCCCCTCTGTCCACTACAGCCTGAGCCGCCTCTAAAATGTCTCCTTTGTGGTCTGCCTTCATACGGTCAAACCATTTCTTGCCGCGCATTGGCGCACCCGTATATTTCAACTCCCGATCTGTGGGTACTTTGATTTCATCTTTTTTCGCCCAGGAGCTTCCCGTCGTTGGTGACACGTACAGGATTCCTTCATGGAGGTAATGCGCGTACGGGCCAGGCGTATTAATCTCTCCGGATCCAATCACCGTAGACATAACCATCATGTGCTCCAGCTCCCCGGCCTGGCGCCGCGGCATATACGGACTCATGTATCTCATGGCCTCACTGTCAATCACTTTCTGGACTGGACCGCCAGGCTGAAGGCCGTGCTTCTCAAGCAGCACTTCTATCGGCTGTATTTCAAGTTCTACCTTCACCGAATCACCTCCTTACTTGCGGTATTCTTCTCTTCGCCTTATACTATAATTACAGGCCGTCACATGGCTAAGTACAATGGAAGGAGAAATTATCATGTTAAGTCAAGAAGCTAAAAGTTTTATGGAATTTTGCATATCAGCTTACAAAGAGAGCGGTAAAAACGAATTTTATATTTCTGATTATATGCATATTCCAAACTATGAGGCCGCTATATCAGAATTAATTGAAAAGGGGCTTTTGGACAAGAAAATTGACATTCTGGAAACTATATCAATCAACTTTGATGCATTAAAAAGCTGATATCAATCCGGAGTTGAATTATTCTGGTTCGACTCCGGACAGCATCTCTCTCGCTTCTCCAATGTCCTTAAAAAATTCTTCCAGGCTCTTCCCACTTTCAAGAGAGAACTCATTTACATCCACTTCTAATAACTTTAATGTCGGTTTTAAATTCCCCTCCTTGTCCCGCGCTGAATATACTAAGCCTTTCACACCTTTTCCGATCTGCTTACCTTCCAAAAACACATTCGTTTTATTACCCAAAGTTGCAATTACTAATTTAGGTATCATATAATCCTTCCTCTCTCTATTTACACGACAGTTCATAATGCTGCATGGACTCGCTACCATACAATTTTTCATCTACCGTCATAACCGTCACACAGCCATGGCGCTGCTTCAGTTCCATCAGCGATTCAGACATGGTCTTCTGGTTGGTACAGTCAATGACATGGTTGCACTGGCCTTTCACAGCAAGGTCTTTTCCTCCTGTAAACTGAATCGGCTCAAATAGGCTCTCAAGCGGGATCACCAGAAGGACAGAGTCAGAGTCACGCTGGCCGGTCTTCAGGACATTGGATTGCTTCACATCGTCCCAGAACACGTCTTCCACAAATTCGCGCCTGTATGACTCCTGTTTTCCACATTTGGAGTACAGATACAGGGTAACGTCAGCGTTCGTATACATACTACACCCCCCGGTAACACAGGCCAGTGTCAGCCAGCCATTTCATGACAATACCGCGCTGCTCCCGATCTGCTGCTTGCATGGCCTCGGATGCAGATGAGAAAGAGACCGAATAGGTCCCTACCTTCTCCGATGTCTTCCCGGCAGTCTCCCGTTGTAGCTTCTCCCTGCGGTATTCCGCTTCTGCCAGTTCACAACAACATAGTCGAACAACTTCCAACATCTCCTCCCGCTCCTTCAAGCGTCCAAAGGTGTACCGGTCTATCATCTGACTGGCCTGTCTGGCATAATAATCAAAGCCGGCTCTGATGACCGGCTTTTTCCCCAACAAATAATTGTTCTGATAAAATGCTTCGTCTGCATAGGTCATCAGTGCCCAGCCTCCTTATTCGTTACGCTCCGGCATTCGCTTTTGGCGCATATACCGCAAACGGGCAGCGTTTGGTTTTATCTGTCTCCAGGCTGTTAATAGGGTTTGGAATCTCCCAGCCCAGACGCATAACCGCACGCATTGCCACCATGTCGTTCTGCATCAGGTTGTACACAATTTCGCCTGTAGAAGGATCCTGAACTACACCCTGATCGAACAGCTTGAATGTGATGTCCTGACGCATGGAATACACCAGCTGATCAAAATCACCGGAAATCATTTTAGCCTTTGCAGCATCCCAAAAACCATTCCGTGGAAACTTCATTGTATTCCCGTCCAGGCTGTACTGCGTAGAAGACTGCAAATCCGTTTTGAACAGCGGACGGTTGTTATTATCCACCAGTTCCCGCAGTTCTGCACGCAGGCTGATATCTGCCACATGTCCAGTAGGCATGTATCCGGATTTCTCGATTTTAGCAATCACGCCACTAGTCCCCATGATATCCTTATACAGATTACTGGTAGCCGTCACCGTTGCCCCGGCCGCTGCTGCCGTATCGTAGATACTGCTGCGCCAGTTATCCGGTTTATCAACTCCAAAAAAGATTGCGGCATCAATGACCTTGCCAAACGCTTCCACCAAACGCGGCCTAACTTCTCCCCAGATGTCATAATCGGCATCGTCCAGAACTGCTTCCGGGATCGGCACGATAACGGCAATTTCCTCTGCAAAGATTTTCTTTTTGTCCCAGGCCATCTTTGTGGTCTTTTTGGTTCCTGTATCGCCGTTTACGAAATACGCCACCGGCAGCATATCCAATACCGGCATGACCGTCCGGTTGGAAGACATATTAGGCAGCTTGCGCCCCATGGCCAGTACGGTGGACTGTTCTGTCACTCCCTGAATAATCTCTCTGCTGGTCTGCTCTGGAATCAATGCTTCCGCACCGGTCCGGTCAATGCTGTTTGCATTCCCGGCAAACATCTGAAGGTTCATTACATTTATTGGGAACTCTCTCCCTCTCAAAACTTTATACATCTGCTTCCTCACTTTCTTCCGAATGCTCCTCGGATCATATTGTTAATTGCTTCGTTTCCGGTATCCGATCCCTTACTCCCTTCGGCGGCAGCCGCACCGGAAGACATCCGATACGTTCCACCATCTTTGTATCGCGGATTCTCTTTCATCCATTCCTCGGCCGCTGTTTTAAAATCCTTCTTATCCGATACCAACGTGCCGACTTTAAACATTACATAATCCAGATCTTCAGCTCTCACCTTCATACCAGTCAGGACTTTCTCGTTCTCGTACTGCTGCAGCTTTTTGTTTGCCTCATCCCGCTCTTTTTCTAATGCGGATACATTGGGTTTGTGCTTCTCCTTATTGGCCCTGTAATCGGCCAGAGCTGTTCGGACCTCTTCTTCGGTCATGCCCTGCTGTTGGAAATAGGATTTTAATGCCGCCTGCTCTGCTCTCTGAGCCCGGGCGTTTGCAATCTCTTCCGCCTGTTCAAAGCTGTATGTTGCTGTAGTTCCTCCGGCGCTTCCCTGGCCGCCGTTGCCCGAACCGGCTGCTCCGCCCTGGGAACCGGTGCCTCCGGTGCCCTCGTCAAACAACCGCAAATTCATATACTTCTTCCTCATCTTTTTTACCTCCGTTTTATTAAGTGCGTGAACTATTTTACCGGTGCTTTTTGTGCCTTCACGTTTCGGGCAAAAGAAAAAGCCCCCTTAAGGGACTTTCAAACAAATGTAATGCAGTTATATTCCTGGTTTATGGCAGCAATGCCCAGGAACCAGGAGTCCACCAGGAGGCGCCCCTGATCAGACAGCCCATGCCATTCGATTTCCGTTTTCCCGCTCCCGGTATCTGCCCGGATATGATCCGCCGTCAGATGTTCCAGGGAATTAATCAGGCTGCATGTAAGGGCAGATATAGCCGCGCAAACAATATCCTGGCCATTTATACTTCTTCCTGCATGCCCCTGCATTTGGATTCCGTTTTTCCATATATTTATCTCAATCACTGCTCAATCTCCTGTTGCGATATCGCAATTATTTTGAAGCATAATAAAAGCATCTGATCACTCAGATGCCCTCATTTTCTTCTGCTTCCACAAAGGAATATAAGTTCCCTCGCGAACCATATTCCAGTTCTTCGCAAGATATTCCCGTTCAATATCATACTCTTCTGGTCCCATGTCATCACGCCAAAAAGGGACTTCCTTTAATGTAGCCGATGCCCAGCTTTTACCTTTTTCTTCCATCAAATTCCACCAGCCTCTTTCCCTTCGTGTAGTCTCTCAGCAGATTGTCAACAATTAGCATTTCGCGCCGCAAACTTCTTTCTGATGCTGGTATTATACCATCTCTGATCTGCTGATTCAATGCCCGGATATCTGCATCATATAAATCATCAAACCACCCTGATTCCAGAACCGGCCCCGATCGCTCTGCAACATACTTAACTCCATCGTTTCGGGTTGCAATCATCATAGGGATTTCTTTTGTGGTTAAAAGTGTCCGAAGGTCTGCTTCCGAAAACGAACTGTCGGTATTATGATTATGAACAAATGCATATTGTTCATTTGGGTGATCGTCTAAATGTTTCCAAAACTTATATCCTACCTCATTTTCTTCCATATTCGTTTCATAATACTCAACTTGCCCAGTTTTTAAGTTAACCAAATGCATATGCTCATAACCATCATTACCGCCCTTTTCTGCCACGTCCTTGATTGCTTCAGATAACCCGCTGTTCACAGGATCAGAATATCCATCAATCTTGACAGAATAGTCGCTATCGGAATCTTAGGATACCTTCGTATTTGTATTTCTTACTGCTTCCTTAGCGGCAGGAATCTTTTTTGCAATCCGCAGTCGTTCCCTTTGCTGCGGTAAATCAAATTGCTTTGAGAAATCTACATAATGCTTATCAGTGAGCCTTAACCGGCTCCTGGCCTCAGTGATATCCTTTTTGTCTGCTCCGGCCGTCTTCAGCAGCTCAACGTCCTGCTTCTGCTTCCGAATTGTGCGCTCCAACCGACGTTGGTACTGCAAGGCGCCGTATGTATCATACTCGCGGCCCCGGTAAGACCTCTTTTCATTTTCCTTCCGGTTCTGCTCCGCCAGCCACTCATCCGTGTACTTGCGCTTGCTGATTCCCAACAGGAAAGGGAACTTGATATGATAGCAATTGATACCGGCAAATCCCAGCATCTCACCCTCACCGCAGATGGTCCGCATCTCAGCTGTACTATACACCTTCCCTTGCCAGCTTTGGTGATTGAGGTATCCCGTCCCTGTGTTACGGGCCCCCATATGCCAGTCTACCTCCCAGTGATCTGTTCCCAGTTCCTCCGCATTCTTGTCACTGACCTGCTTCGTCATCTGGGCCACTCCGGTCATTACCGCCCGTCTGGCAGCCACCTCAATCCGGTCAGATTTGCCAGATGCATAATCCACAGTGCGGATCCCACTGGCCGTCATCTCATCAATCACTTCACCGATAGCTTGGCTGTACGTCTTAGCTCCGGTTGTGATCCCCAGCATGGCCTTGTCTAAGCTGCGCTCCAGGTACTCGGAAAGTGGCGTGAATACCTTCTTTCCAGTACCCATCGGGACATTGAATCCCGTGGTCTGGGTAATATTCTCCATTGGCCTTAAGCTGTCTTTGCTCTGCCGCCTGGCGGCCTCAACAGCCTGCTGTAACCACTGATTATCCTCATATGGAACATATTCCTTTCCGGCTGCTTCGTATATCTCCCGGTTACGGATATAATCTGATATGGCCGCCTGCCTGTAGATATCATCAATCTGCATCTCGGCGGTCTTGATAGCCTTTCCTATCATCTTCTTGATGATGGCCTTGCTGTTCCCGATTGCAATGAGCCTTGTGATCAGCCAGTCAGTAACCGGTGTGATCCGTGCAGCCTCCTTAATACGTTCGACTATCTCGGCCATAATCGACAACTCCAGCGCCGTCATAGTACGCTCTAATGGTTTCGGCAGTTTCTCCAATTCATCAGGTGTCATCTACATCACTCCTCCGTCAACGCTGGCTCCGGCAGTTTTTTCGCTGCTTCTTCCACGGTCTCGTTATACCATTTAGCCCTGTATTCCTCCAGCCGCATAACCCCCATGGCTACGTCCTGACGGTCCTCCTGTCTCTCCGCTCCTTTATCCTCTATAATGGAATCATCAAAATCTATCGTCACTTCAAAGGATTCATTTAAACCCATTCCCAGAACATTTCCCAATCGTACAATGATATCCACCAACTCTTTCAGAACGTTCTCCAAAATAATCTCATGCTTCACAATCGTCTTATAGAGGTCTGAATTCTCACTGATCACCTGAGTAGCCGTCTGAATATTTCCTTTTTCAAATTGGTAATGCTCCGTGCCAAAACCGCATTTGACAGATAGAATATTCAGGAAATCGTCGATGGCCCTGCTGTGCGCTTCCGCCCGGATTTCCATGTTGACTTCCCGTATTGCTTCTCCCTCTTTCAGGCTGTCTTCCGGCAGCTGATAGAAGGTAACATCATTCGGATCGAATACCGGGCTTCCATCTGAACCCATATTCAGCATTTCAGGCGCTACGAAGATCCGCTTCTTTCCCAGTACAAATTCATTGACGTAAGAGTCATAGGCAATATCAATTCCACGCAGCTGGTCGATGGCATTAGCAAATACAGCTACTCCCATGGGGCTATCCGGATCCATGTTGTTGACGATATTTAAACGGTCAATGACAAACTGACGTCTGGACGATCCGGTGTAGACTTTCTCTGACATCGCCTTAAACGGTATCAACTGTTTCCACTCCGCCGGATCCAGTTCCCGGCCTGCCCCATTGGTGCACTCTGCCACATAATTATATATCACGTACTCCTGAGCCTGCCCCTCCCGGACATGCAGTTGAATATGTGCATATTTCTTTCCCTGTATGGTATGAATCGATACAAAGGCGCACTCCTCCACGACTCCGTTCAGCCATGAAAGCGGATAGATATTTGATGCTTCAAAGTAATTGATCCGCACCATTCCTGTCCCTGCAATTATGGTTCCAACTTCAGTAACTTCTACCTCTGCAAGATATGGAACATATGCTACGGTACCAGTATAGCCTTTGCGTTCCTGGTATGAGCTGGACTGCACCGCCCAGTTATTAAGTCCCAATACCACATTTACATAATCGTCTGCCGCCTGATCGCTCAAAGTAATTTTCACTTTTTCATTCATCAGATCATCTGCCAGGTCCTCACTGACCATTTTTGCCATACCCGCAGACAGGCGGTCGCACTTCACGGACTTCGCACCATTGTTGATCCGGTACTGATGAAATCCTCGTACTTTGCTGCGGTACCAGCTCTCCCAGACCTGAACCATGCGGTAATGTTCAGCCGGCACGGTATCGTATCCCTTTTTATTCAAAAACGTAATGATGTTCAATCCCTATCACCTTCTTCCCTGTCCGCTTTTGGCAGAAAATACTTAATCTTTGTCCACATACCCATCACACAGTACCTGGTAGCATCACAGGCATGATCATTTTCTTTTACTGGTTCTTCCTTTCCCCGTTCGATGGCTTTCTTATCCCATTCATACAGTCCCAGCTCCCAGTCCATCTTTGACTGCATTGGAGAAATTTGCAGGATCCCGTAAGAAAAGCACTTCTGTACACGCTGGATCCCCACCTTCACATCATTTTCAGCTTTCTTAATCACGACTTCATAATCACACCCCCGCGCCTTGCGCCGTATCTCCTCGGCCAGACCCGCAGCAGAAGGATCTATGAAGACATAAAAACAACTGCACCTATATGTCTCATGCAGTTGATCTGTCAATATTATGAAGTCTTGTGCATACTCGGATGGACTTTTCTGTTTACCAGTGTCGCGTCCTGAATGATAATACTCCATCAAGCCTTCCAGCTTCCTTCGGTCCAGGTTAAGGCCGTAAGGCTGATATGTAGTAGCGTTCTGCTGGCCGTAGTCCACTCCTATGCCGATCAGACGGTATTTTGTACCCTCTGACGGTTTTCCCCGGTTCCTGGGACCATACATGTAATAGATAAGGTCATCAATGCCGATTGCCTCCCCCAGCCATGTCCAACGGTACATCTTAGGATCGGCCTGCTCCATCACCCGGGCTGACTCTATCAGATCAGGCCCCAGCCAATCGACAGGAACATCGCGGTAATCGGTATGGACATGAATGCAGTCCGGACGCTGTTCCATCTTTTTGCACCAGATATTGACGGGAGCATTTGGGTTCTTCGGTGGATTATACAGATATATCATCTGGAACCCCCCTCTGTTGCCGCGAATGAATGTGGCTTCGATATTCGCCAGCTCATCCTCTCCTTCGCCATCATCAAAAAATTCCGTCAGCTCGTCCAGGATCACCAACTTGATCGGTTTGTCCTCATCAATAATACCCTTGGTATCGTCGATACCGTCAGACCCGGCAAAATACATTGTCGTCCCATACTTTTTGTAGGTAATCTCCATTGGGGACTTTGTGATATAGAACCGATCTTTTGGCACCTGCAAACGGTTGAGCCCTCGGAGCATCTCCTTATATACCGTTTTTCGTAGCTTATTGTGATGTTTACGAAGGACCACCACGGATCCCTCCCTGTCGCTGATCAGTTGGTAATCGGCTTTGATAGCTGCATAGCTGGACTTTGTTCCGGCTCGTCCAGATGTTAATATAATATGCTTATGTCTCGTGTCATTGAATAACGGCAGATACTTCGGTATCACAATCTCCGATATCCGTATCTGTTTTTTTGGGCGCATCGTTCACCACCTCCACCCCGTCCTCTTCTCCAATCCTCGGATCCAGCGATATCCGATCCGTCTGGGCCTTCAGCTGTGCTATCCTTGCCCGCTGTTCTTCCGTTGCCATATCCCAGTTCTTGTGCAGTAGCTCATCATACTGTTTAATCATGCTGCGGAGTTCTGCCTGGGCTCTTGCCTGGGCCTGAAGGAAATTGCCCTGCTTATCCCATGCCTGCTGAACCTCCCAGCGTTCCTCCGTAACCGTATCGCCGTCTTTGTGGCCGATCTTTGTCGTGGTCTTATCCTTCCGATCACGAACATACATGATCTTCTGCGCCCGGATAATGGCAGCGTAAGCAATCTGGATCTGATCCCACAGGACGTCCAACGGATCCTTGGGCATCTCCTGAATAATGGAAACGGTCTCTTCCGGAAGATACTTCGAGAAGAAACCGTATTTTTCTGCTTTCTTATTCTGCGGCGGTCCACCTGAGCTGTTATGGTTCCCCGGCTGAGCACCACGTTTTCTTTCCGAACGTTCGCTTTTCTTATCCGAACGTTCGCTATCCCATTTATGTGTACACTTCCAACGGCGAACTGTGCCCTCCGGGAGTCCCAGTTGATTTGCAATCTCAATCAGTTTCTGCCCATTCAAATACATGGCCTTCGCCTGTTCAATTCTCGGATCTGGCGCTCGGGCCATGCTTCATCACCTCGATTCGTCGGTTTTGGGGTATAGAAAAGGCTCCCGTTTCCGGAAGCCCTAATTTGATTAATGCCATTATATCACACTTGACACGCTCATAGCGATCATCTTTTATATTTCCCCTAGTCTTTCTCCTACATTTCTAATAAAATTTTTTACAATCCGCCGCATTTGTATATCACTATAGCTGGTCGCTCTTTCCATGTCAAAATAACGCATATTCTGATACCTGTCTCTTATACACATCTCCGAGCCCACGAGACACTCGCTAATCTC
>OWIW01001709.1_pt1 | contig 11094 bp, 3 predicted proteins | sample 2433821 | NCBI WGS metagenome assembly OWIW01 (sample SAMN05065751, study PRJEB22554) | human gut metagenome | biome: ENVO:2100002; feature: ENVO:00000062; material: ENVO:00002003 | host: Homo sapiens | place: USA | reverse complement strand
CGAGATTAGCGAGTGTCTCGTGGGCTCGGAGATGTGTATAAGAGACAGCTTCCGGCTCTTCACCGGTAAAGAAATCTGCGATGGCTGCCACGGCGCCCTTCTTATTGCCGTTTCCATTGCCTTTGTTGCCGCTTCCGGTATTGTCCTTGTTGTTTCCGTTCCCATTTCCGGAATTCCCCTTCCAGTCATCATCGGTATGCAGGTTGTAGTTCAGCTGGAATATGCGGTTCCCGTCGCCGTCATAGGCCATGGCCACCAGCAGGTCGTGGGCATCACGCACTGCCTTAAGACGGTTCTCCACGCTGTACTCATAGCTCTTCTCCACCTTACGGTTCCCATCCGGCTTGACCTCCTCTTCCAGGATCCGGTTTCCATCGGCATCATAACTATATTCCACGTTCCTGTAATACTTCCCATCGTATTCACGGACCTTTACCATCTGGTTCGATGCATTGTAGGTGTACTCCGCGCTTTCCTGCACGCTTCCGTTCCGCGCCTTGCTGTAGAAGATACGGTTTCCCATGTCGTCATATTTGAACACATAGTCATAATGGCCCTGGCGGTCCTCATTCTCGGCTGCGGTCAGGAGCTTCCCATCATCATCGTATGTGAAGTCTCGTTTCGTTTCTATGATCTGGAAGTTATAGATACCGTCCTTGTCATGCTTGTTGATATGCTTGTTGCCGTGCGGGAACAGGTCATCGTGCCAGCTCTCATGCTTCCCGTCATGCTTGTCATCCCAGGCATACGCATACAGGCTTTCAACCGCGTCCTCTGCCACGATGAACCCGCGGTCATCATAGGTGTAATCATACCGGCTGACAATCCATTCACACTCATCGCACCGGTTGACCATGGACACAATCTGGTCCCTGGCATTGTAGGTGTTGTAGGTATTCACCCCGTTGGGGCGGTGGATTTCCGTCACGCGGTTGATGGCATCATATACATAGGTTGTGACGGCGCCGGTTCGGTCTGTCACCTTTGTCAGGTTGTCATTCTTATCGTATTCATAACGGACACTCTTCCCATCCGGATAGGTGATGCTCTCCAGCTGGTCACATCCGTCATAGGCATAGGTGGTGGTCTCACCGGAGCCGGCGGTCACCTTGGTAATCCGTCCAAGCCCGTCATATTCATAACTGCTGTCACCGCTTCGGTCCATCATGGAGACACGCCGGCCCAGGACATCATAACCGTACACCACGCCTTCGTTTACGGCGTTGCCCTCCCCGTCCTCATAGGCTTTTTCCACCAGGCTGTTGAGGACATCGTAATCATAGGATACCTTGTTCCCGCCATTGCTTATGCAGGAGGTCAGGCGCCCCCCGATGTCATATCCCATCCGCTCGGTCCGCCCGGACGGGTCATGGATGCTGGTCATGTTGCCTTCCAGGTCATAGGTATAGGTAGTGGTGCGCTTCATGGTATCCGTCATGGAGGTCATATTCCCCATCACATCATAGGTGTAGGAAGTGGTCAGCTCACTCGGCATGGTCACACGCACCAGGTTATCCAGGATATCATAGCTGAACCGGGTCACCAGGCCATTGGCGGCCTTCACACTCAGGGTATTCCCATGCGGATCGTAGGTGTATGCTTCTGTAAGCCCCATGCGGTCCGTCACACTGGTGACACGGCTTCCCGGGTCATAGGCGGCCATGATAGTCTCCTCCAGCGGGTTCTTAAATCCTACCTGACGGTTGTCCTTGTCATACGTGTATTCATAGACGTATCCCTTGGGGTCGGTCAGTGTGGTCCTGTTATAGCTGCCATCGTAGCCCAGGCTGGTTCTGCGGTCCCCTGGCTTGGTAATGGATGAAATCTCTCCCACCAGGTTATAGGCCACTTCGGTTGCCTTGCCCTCCGGATCCACGCTCTTTGTCAGCTGGTCTACCAGGTCATAGGTATAATTCCACTTGTATCCCAGGGCATCGGTCATGCCGTTCCGGTTGCCACGTATATCATAGGTGTAGGTGGACACCCCGCCCTTGGCATTCACGGACTTAGTCAGCCGGTGCATGATGTCATACTCATAGGCAGTGGTACGGTTCAGGTTATCCGTATCCTTTACCACGTTATCCGCCGTATCATAGGTGAAGGTCCTGGTCAGTCCCAGCGGTGTGGTGATATCCGTCAGCCGGTGGACCGCGTCGTAGCCATAAGTATACTCGCCGCCGTTCTTGGCCGTCATCTTCGTCACCTGGCGGTTCAGATCCACCTCGTAGGTCGTAACATTCTTCGCCGGGTCCGTGATACTGGTCAGTTCGTCATGCTTGTCATAGGTATAGCTGGTCACGGCTCCCTTGGGGGAGATTTCCTTTATCAGGTTCCCCATGACATCATACTGGTATTCCGTAATCAGGCCGTTTGCGTCCTTACGCTTTGTCAGGTTGCCTAACGGGTCATACCGGTATTCCTCCTTATTCCCTTCCGGCGTGGTATATGCCAGGAGACGGGATAATTCGTCATACTCATACTGGGTGTTGTTACCGCGGCCGTCTGTAAACTGGGTCAGCCGGTCAATGGCGTCATAGGCGTAAGCGGTCACAGCCCCTTCCCCGTCAACGCTCCCCGTGAGGTTGCCTTTTGCATCATACCGGAAGGTTGTGGCAGCCCCTAACGGGTTCACCTTCTCTGTCAGCCGGTTGATGGCGTCATATGCATAGGTATAGACGGCCTCACCTGGCTCGGTTGTCTTAATCAGGTTGCCGACCGGATCATATTCGTATGAAGTGACCGTCCCATCCGCCTGTGTGACGCTGGTCAGCCGGTCAAGTGCATCATAGGTGTAAGATGTCGTGGCTCCGTCTGTCCCCGTCACCTGTACCAGGTGATTGAACTGGTCATACTCATAGACAGCTTCCCGGCCAATGGTATCGGTCTGCTTTATGAGGTTGCCGCTGCTGTCATATTCATACGACATCGTGTTTCCGATATTATCGGAGGCTTTTGTGATACGTCCCATGGAATCATAGGAATAACGGGTGATGACGCCTGCCTCATCCGTGCGGGTTACCATACGGTCCTCCGCATCATATGTCATAGACACGGTATCGCCGTCTGGCATAGTGGTTTTGAGCAGGTTGCCGTTCCCATCATATTCATAAAGGTAGTCATGCCCCATCGCATCCGTTATTTTTACAGTACGTTGTACGGCATCCGTTTCGTAGACAGTCTCACCTTTAAGGGCATCCATTACCTTAGATATATTTCCAACGGCGTCATATTCCATTGCGGTCACATTGCCTGCCGCATCGGTCTGGGCCAGGAGCTGCCCCAGGACATCATAATAGCAGCTTTCCGAATGTCCGTTGGCATCTGTGCCGCTTACAAGGTTTCCATTTAAGTCATACCCCAAGCCAGTAACCCCTTCCAGGGCATCCTTCATCTCCGTCAGGCGGCCAACCGCGTCATAGCCATAGGTGGCCGTATTTCCATTAGCGTCGGTTACGGCTATCTGGTTCCCAGCGCCGTCATAGGCATAGCGGGTTACGCCGCCCAGTGGGTCTTCCGTGCGGATGAGACGGTTATTATGGTCATACCCGTATTTGTACACCCGTGTTTCATCATCCTGTATCCGTATGATATTCCCGCATCCATCATAGGACAGCTCCGTCACCAGTCCGTTCCGGGCTGTCGTTGATACCATCCGGCCGGCTTTATCATATGTATATGTAACCGTACTCTTATCCGGGTACTTAACCTTGACCATATTTCCGTTTCGGTCATATTCATAACTGGTTAAGGCACCAGCCCGGTCTTTATATGAGACAGGCCGGTTGAGGACCATATCATATACAAATTCCGTATCATGTCCACGTTTATCCGTCTGTGTAATGATGTTGCCCGCCCCATCCAGGCTTAAGGTGACTTCATTGCCCAGAGCATCTGTATATCCTGCCATCCGGTTCCTGGAATCATATGTATAACGTGTGGTATTGCCTTTGGCATCCGTCTCGCTTACTTTGTTGTAATTAGAATCATAGGCGTAATCCAATGTATGCCCAAGGGCGTCTTCCCCTGAGATGATATTATGCATACGGTCATAGGCAAAGGCTGCCTTTGCCCCCATGGGATCCGTAATTGAGATGATCTCTCCCGCCGGGCTGAACTCATAAACAGTCTCCCCGCCATCTGCCGCCTGGGTGGATATCTCCCAACCGTTCTTATTATAAACATGGCTGGTTGTATTACCTTCCGGGTCCGTTGCGGCCAACAGACGGTTCATCTCATCATAACTGTATCTGGTTATATTACCTTCACCATCCGTTATGGAGGAAGGCACTGCCTGCGTATCTTCATAACTGAAAGTTGTAGTACCGCCATTAGCATCCGTTATGGACACAATCCGGTTCAGTTCATCATAATCATACCTGGTTGTATTGCCTTCCCCGTCTGTCATGAGCAGCAGGTTCCCTGCCTCATCATATTCAAAGGTGGTCGTGTTCCCCTCATAATCCGTGGCGGTCAAAGGCAGGTTAAGTTCATTGTAGGTAAAATGGGCCTGGCTTCCATCCTGTCTTGTCTCTGTCAGTACATTCCCTTCCTCATCATATTCATAGGAAGTGGTCATGCCATTGGCATCTGTTTGTGATGCTACCCTGTTGTCAGCGGAATAGGAAGTAAGTATGGTATCGCCGTCTGCATACTCCACCTTCACGGTCCGTCCGCGGTCATCCAGATGATACAGCACATGATTTCCACGGTTATCTTTCATGATGGTTAGGTTGCGCTCGTAGGAATAGGCGCTGACATTTCCTAACGCATCTTCCTGCTCAGTGACTCTTCCTTCGCTGTCATAGGTATTCCGTATGAACATGGAATCATTCTCATCATACCATGCCGTCATGTGGTTGGCATCGTCGTATTCATACCTGCGCACACCGCCCTCCGGGTCTGTCACGGAAACAAGGTTATCCTGGTCATCAAATTCATAGTGGATTGTCCCGCCATCCGGAAGTGTGATATCGGTAATCTTCCCGTCATCATCCTGTGCAATCTCAAAAATCTTACCTGAAGGTGTGATAATCTGGCGCAGCTGATAAGCGCTGTCGTAGACATAAGATGTCTTATAGCCCTTCCTGTCCTTCTCAGTGACAAGGAGGCCGTATGCATTGAATATCTTGACACTTCCGTCCGGCTGTGTGATTTCCCATCCGATGGAAGGTTTAACGGCTCCGGTCTCTTCCCCGTCTTCCTCATCCTCAGCAGGTGTCATTTTCATAGCCGCGGAGGATGGGCTGGCTGTGCGGTATTCAGCAGATAACGGACTGGCTATACGGATTTCACCTTCCGCATCACCTGGGAACCCTTCTTCCTCTTCATCCTCATCACCTGGGAACCCTTCTTCCTCCTCATCCTCGTCATCCGGGTTTTCCATGGTTGAAACTTCAATTGAATCGACCGGCATCAGGGTATAATCATAGCCATCAGGCCCCTTGTATGTTCCATCCTCGGCCTTTTTGAATATGATTCCCTTACCATCCTCCCTGGAATAGAATATCCTTCCATCCTCCAGGACCATGATTTTCTCGCCTGCAAGGGTACTCCAGCCCTTTCCGAATTCAGAACGGAAGAATGGGTTCTTTGAGTTATAACTCCTGGAGATTTCAAAGGTGCCGCCTAAGTCCTCTATGGACGCATCGGTATGCTCCATGTAATAGGATCCGGACGACATGTTAATCGGGTCACCGCCGAAGTCATAACGCGGGTCATAACCGCCCAGTATGGCCTCCAGCAGATATTTCTCCAGCTTATCCTTAGGAATCTTAAATGTGTATGGGACATCCGTCAGAGGTTTCCTGATAAAAAGGATATCCCCGGACGTTGTAAGCTGCCCCGCTGTCATCTGATTATCTTTTTTGATTTGACGGATTAGGATTCCATAATGCTTCGCTATCCTGGCAATATCGTCTTTGACCTGCACTTCATATAACAGGAATTCATCCGAAGTCTTTAAATCGCTGGTTTCAGTCCCATCCCCTAACGCGGGGCTGCCTTCCTCATCCTCGATTACTTCCTTTCCTTCCCCCTGTGCTGTTATGTAATATTTTGTATCTGTCTGAAGATTTTCTGTCATGAAAGCAGGGTCACCCTGCCAGTTGCCCTCTAAGTATCCGAAATTGATACAGTCATCTGATACCTTCCGGAAATCCGGATACGCCAGGGAATCTTCAGCCGTCACGCCGCCTTTGTCTGTCTCATTATCCCCTTCCGCTTCGTAAAGGTTATATGTAATCTCAGAACCTGCCTGTGATATTCCCCATGGTACGACGCCTAATGTGCTTCTGCCGCCTGCGTCACTTGGCATGACGCCTGGGTCAACATTCAGGGTAAACTCGCTCATCGGAAGGGTTAATAAGTCCTTGTCATTTAATTCTCCGGACCAGGCCACTTCCAGCCTCGGCCCATATTTCGCGTTCCAGCCATTATAAATGGTTTCAGCCCACATGACATCTTCAATGGAGTCTTTGTAAGGTAATTCTGCAAGCACCTTCAGCATCAGGCCATGACGCGTAGAGGGGTCCCGCAGCCATTTATCATATGCTTCCGTGATGTTAAAGGACATCGGCTTTGCTTCACCTTCTGAGTATTGATAATCACCCAGCTGCGGCAGGTCCCCGCCATTTAAGGCCTTATCTATCTCACCGTTATGCATCGTATACCAGCTTATTGTTTCCTGGTTCCAGGCGCGCTCTGGTGCAAGTGCAATAAACGCACTGCGCTGGACCGTATCCTTTGTCATCACATAAACAGTCAGCTGGACATCGTTGACGGATGGACCATCACCATTCTCATCCCGTCTTGCCATTAAGGATTCCCAGTCAGGACTTATCTCCATAAAGGCCCGGCAATATCCGTAATCCTCTGAGTAACCGACCATTGTATGGCCATTATCACCAAAGTAGGTTTTAGGTACGCCAGATCCCACCATGGCATATGCAAACTGGGATGGTGTTACAAGGGTGGTTCCCGGGTCAATGCGGACCGGGTATTCCCTCGCCTCACTTTCCAGCCATTTACGGTCCGGTTTGATGGTGACTGTCTTAGAGGATGAATCATAGGACAGCTTCACCTTATCAGTAGCGCACCCTGCCGCATCGACCATCATAGGAGCCGTCAAACGGAACAGAGGATCGCTGGCGCTTGCGTGATAGGCGATAACCGAATTACCTTCTTTCTTGAATTTAAGGCTTCCGGACTTAAGCTTGTAAGAAAAGCTGTCCTTTTCCTGCTTCTCCAGCAGGATGATATCCTCCTTCACAGTGCCATTCAGGATGGTATACTGGACATCCACGTTCTCATACACATCGCTATAACGGATTGCATTATCCCCCACACAGCTTAAGGTATAATCCCCACCCTCCGGTATTATTTCAAGGGAATCACTGCCTTTTGAGATGGTATACCCGCGTCCGCCGCTCATCTTTTCAGGCAAAAGCACGTTTATCGGCCCATCCTCATTCCGGTAAGTTGTCCCACCGGATACCATGCTTCTCATCCTCCTGGCGTTGGAACCTGTGGCCACGGATATTTCCTCATCCTCCACATCAGCCTCGGTCAGCATGTTGTTGGCCTCAAGGACCTCTCCGCTTTTATCCTGATACAGTCCGGAATACCCGCCAATGACAGTCACATACTCCCCATCGCCGGTTTGGTAGGTACGGTATCGGTCATTAAACTGGACCAGCTCTCCTTCCGGTTCTTCAATCAGGTCATCATAAAAGTCCTCCGGTTCTCTGGCCTCCTTTTCATCCTCTGGCTTCGAAAGAACCTCGGCAGGTAAGGTTTCCAGCTCTGCTTATGTACTTTCTGGCGCATCAGGTCCGGCAGGTCGATTACCGCCTGCTCCGCCGCTATGGCTGCCGTTCTCATCCGCTTCTTTGGCTTCTTCGGATTCTTCGGTTTCTTCTGTAGATTCCTTGGTTTCGTACTTACTTTCATCTGTATTGCTTCCAGTCTCTTTATCTGCACCACCGGACTCCTCTTCTTTTCCGGTTTCGGAATCACCGCCGGACTCCGAACCATCGCCGGTTTCGGAACCTCCGCCGGACTCGGAGCCATTGCCGGTTTCGGAACCATCACCAGACTCCGAACCATCGCCGGTTTCGGAACCTCCGCCGGACTCCGAACCGCCCCCTGACTCGGAGCCTCCGCCGGATTCAGAACCTCCGCCGGACTCGGAGCCTCCGTCAGGTTCGGAACCGCCAGTTCCAGAACCGCCTCCTGACTCTGATCCATCACTGCCAGAACCGTTGCTATCAGAATTAGAGCTACTGCTACCTGAATCATTGCTGGTATCGGAGCCGCTGTCATTGCCAGCCCCATCACCACCCCCGGAATTTCCCAGGTCACTAATACCTACTTCGTTCAGGGTAAGAGCCGTCGGCCTGGCAAAAGACACATAACGTGGCCTGTTATGAATGGCCTCCGCCCCTTAGGCTATCAGCGGCACCATATTGGGCGCCATCAAAGTAGTTACCAATAAAAGACTGGCAGCCCTTCCTGCTAATTGTCTGCATCTTTTCCGTTTTCTCACAAAACATCCCCTCTTCTTTTGTTTTTTGTGCATAGACACTTATTTAAACTGGATTTTACACCAGTTTTTATATATTTCCAACAGTTTCCGCACGAAATGCGGCTTTTTATGCACGAAATATTTCCACCCCATTAAAAAGGGGCTGCTGCACTAAATAGGGTGCTTCAGCCCCTTCTTTGTTCCCTTATAGGAAACTTCGCAAATCGGCCAAAATGGTGTATAATAGACTAGAAATAAACAATGGCAAGCTATCCGCATCTGGTTTTAGAAATTTATTACAAAAAAACTGCACTATTTGAGTGAAAGGTCACGGAATCCCCATCATAGGCATCAATACCGGAAGTGGCAATGGCGGGGTACACTCCCTACACTGAAAATTTTTTACCATTCTCCCCAAGAATACGCCCCAGCTGCCGGACCATTTCCTCATATGGGACCGTACATCCATGGCCGCCTATGGAGATAGACGGCTTTGTCTTTCCGTGATAATCGCTTCCGCAGGTAATCATCCTGAATCTGCCGCACGCAGCCTTATGATAAAACGCGGCCTGTTCCTCCGAGTGGTAGCTGCTGAATGCCTCTATTCCATCCACTCCTGCCTCCAGTATGGGATCCAGCAATTCCGCACGGTCTTTTAAGTTAACCCCCGGATGCGCCAGCACCGCATATCCCCCGTTTCTGTGTATGGTATCAACCACCTCCTCCAGTTGGGGGTATTCCATTTTAACATAACAGCATTTTCCCTGAGAATAAAAATCCCAGTAAAAATTCACATAAGGGTTATCGCCTCTTGCTCCGCCTACCCTGTAGGGAAGAAGCAGGGGATGGTCCTTGTATTCCTCCCTGCCCAGGAGCACCTCTGCGAACATTTCCCCGGTCCACCGGTCCTTCCAGTAATGCTCTCCGGCCAGCTCCGCCATATCCTCCGCTGTCACATCAAACCCCATTTCCCTGGTTGCACAGAGCATCTGGCTGGATGCCGCCGCTGCCTGACTGCTTATATTATCTTCAATACAGGCAAAATCATGGCTTGTATCGTCAATTCCATACCCCAACACATGAAGATTCACCCCCCTGAACGTACAGTCAATCTCTATGCCGGAAACATACGTAATCCCGGCCCTCAGGGCTGCCTGTCTTCCCGCCTCGTTTGCCCGCACACTGTTGTGGTCCGCAATGGACATGATACGGATGCCGTTCATGCCACACTGTCTCACCAGCTCCCCGGGACTGAATTCGCCGTCATCACTGTAATAGCTGTGCATGTGTAAGTCCATTAACTTTTCCATCCTGAACCCTCCCCATCCTCTCTGTCATCCCAATCATCAATACCACAAATACCACCAGACACACGGGATACAGCGTCACGCTGATGCGCTCTGCCACAACCCCAAACAGCGGCGGCATGAAAGTGGAGCCCACATAAGCGCAGGCCATCTGCATACCCATCATGGACTGGGAATACTGCACCCCAAAGTTATCAGGCGTTTCATGAAGCAGACTGGGATAGATAGGAGCACAGCCCAGTCCCACCATGATAAGTCCTGCCAGTACCGCCCCGTCACCGGCCGGAAGAAACAGCAGCACAGTTCCGGCAAAGGCGGTCAGCTGACCGCAGCGCACCATGTTCCTGTCCCCCGCCCGGTCCGTGACAAAACCGCTGGCCAGCCTGCCCAGGGTAATACCCAGGTAAAAAAACGAAGCCCATTTTGCCGCTGTCTGGGGGGCAATTCCCTTATGCAGCACCATATAACTGCTGGCCCACAGACCGGCTGTGGCCTCAAGAGCACAGTAGCAGAAAAATGCAGTAAGCACCGCCTTTGCCCCCGGAAGCCGCAGCCCCTCTCTCATGGTAATCTGCTTGTGGGTGTCATCCTGTCCGCTGCTTCCCTCCGTCCTCACCTTCCACAGAGGAAGCGACAGCACAAGGCAGGCCACCAGTGCAATCTGAATCACCCCCACCACCATATAACCGGAATTCCACTTAAAACCTCGTGTCAGACATAGGCCCATGATATAGGGTCCGGCCGTTGCGCCGATACCCCAGAAGCAGTGCAGCCAGCTCATGTGGCGGGATTTATAGTGGAGAGCCACAAAGTTATTCAGTCCGGCATCCACGCTTCCCGCTCCCAGGCCATAGGGGATGGCCCAAAGGCACAATTGTATAAAGGAATGGGAAGAAGAAAAACCAAACAGGGCTGCTGCTGTCATTGCAACGCTTATGACAGTAACCTTTCCGGTCCCAAAGGCCCTGATAAGCCTGTCACTGAAAAGGCTGGAAATTATGGTACCCCCGGCAATAATCATGCTGATAATGCCTGCATAGGACACCGAAGCCCCCAGCTCACGGTACATGGACGGCCATGCTGAACCCAGAAGTGCGTCCGGAAGCCCCAAACTGATAAACGCCAGATAAATAATCACAAGTAATAGCTGAAACATCTCATCCTCCTGTTTCTAAGCACCCAAAAGACCCGCTGAAGCCTCCCGCGCGCAGAACATATACTGTCTCTTATACACATCTGACGCTGCCGACGAAGCTAGAAGTGTAG
>OWIW01001708.1_pt1 | contig 11110 bp, 9 predicted proteins | sample 2433821 | NCBI WGS metagenome assembly OWIW01 (sample SAMN05065751, study PRJEB22554) | human gut metagenome | biome: ENVO:2100002; feature: ENVO:00000062; material: ENVO:00002003 | host: Homo sapiens | place: USA | reverse complement strand
CTTCGTCGGCAGCGTCAGATGTGTATAAGAGACAGCCCAAAAGCAATGAAAAGAGGTATATTTTTATCAATTATTTTAGGTTTGTGCCTGATTACCTGCATTCCGCAGGTCATGGCGCAAAAACAAAGCCGCATGGAAAAGTTGCTCAGGTATCTGAACGACAACGACGCCGACAAATGGCAGAAGAACCGCGAAAAGCTGGATGATGAGACGCAAACTTATTACTCTGAAGAACTGGCACTACTGGATGTGCTCCACCAACTATGGAATGAACATAGCGAACAGGCTGCCACAAACTATTTCGGATGTTACGGGAAAGCTTTCCAAGGAAATTTTTCCACGATTTGTGACGAAGAAAAAATACAGCTTTCCGATGTACGGAACAGAGCTGAACAGTCGATTATCTACATCCTGGAAGGTTCGAAGGACAAGATTCCTTTCAGCCGAGCAGTGATAGACAGCATTCGCTCGACTGATTATCCGGCCGACTCCGTAATGCTGCAAAGGCTACGGGATATTCGCGAACTGGCATTATTGGAATGTATGCTAAAAACACCCACGCCCGGCACTTATCAGACGTATCTCGCAGAATATCCAAACGGAAAGTTCATCGCACAAATCAACGCTGCCGAAAACAAACGGCTCTATCAACTTGTGGAAAAAGATCCTTCTTCCGGAAATTTCAAAGCATTCTTCGATAATGCCGATATGCAGAAATTCTTTAGGGATAAAGACAGTCGTCCTTATCTTGCGGAGGTCCGTTCGCTTTACGACAATTTCCTGTTCCAGCACATCGACAGTCTCCAAAAAGAAGGGAATGCCACTGCGATCCGCCAAATTATCGACGACTACAAGCATACGCCGTACCTGACTGCCGCCGCCCGTACTCATCTGGACGATTTGGAGTACTTGAGCGAGAAAGCTGATTTTGAACTGTTGAAACCGGCTATTGTCAATTCTGAGTCTTTGAGTTTACTGAAAGATTTTCTCTGTACACATCATTACAAAGAATTCCGTGACCAGGCAAATGCACTACGTAACCCATTCGTCTTGCAAGCCATTCTCGCCACTCCTACTTCTGTAAAATATTACAATCAGGGAAGGTTGATAAAGTCCGTAGAAAATGATAGTACGGGAAATATCTCAACCACTTATACATACAATGAGAAAGGACAGCTCACCTCTATGCTTTCAATCACCGAAAAAAACGGGCAAATAAGTAACGAGATACAAACGAACAGACTGTACGATCCGCAAGGGCACTGCATCTTTGAGGTGAAGACGAATCCGAAAACCAAAACGGACATTTACCGGCAAACACGCCGCATTGATGCCGACGGAAGCATAGAAAGCGACTCGCTCAAATATACGGACGGAAGATTCGCTGTCAGCACCTACAACAAGCAGGGACAACTGACAGAAACCAAGGAATACAACAAGAACGGGGAACTTCAGGCATATAAGGCCAATAAGTATGACGAAAAAGGACGGCTGACGGAATCACAACACCAAAATCTGCTGTTCGCCAACGTACCGGATCAAATTCTTTCTCAAAAAGAATCGTATGAATATGACAAATACGGTTACCTGACCCGGATAGTTTACCAACGCATAACGGGCAATAACCAGAAAACTTCCGGTTACCTGACTTGCCTGTACGATGATTATGGTAACCGGATTGACGGTAACTCCTATTACGAATATGATAATACAGGACAATGGATCTATCGCGCAGACCGCGACAATCCGAAGGAAACAGAGCGTGTACAGTACATTTACAAATAAAATGAGATGTAGTGAACCTTTTCCGCCAACCTGCTGTTATTATAGTATAACAAGCCAATTAAAACTTGTAACATTATGAATACTATATTAATGTCTTTAATAATTATGACCATGACTTACGAAATGCCAAAACTTCCCTACGCAAACAATGCGTTGGAACCTGTAATCAGTCAGCAAACAATAGATTTCCATTACGGAAAGCATCTACAAACGTATGTAAATAATCTGAATAGCCTTGTGCCCGGAACAGAATATGAAGGTAAAACGGTAGAAGAAATCGTCGCCTCAGCACCGGACGGAGCTATATTCAATAATGCGGGACAAGTATTGAACCACAATCTGTACTTCCTGCAATTCGCCCCGAAACCTTCGAAGAAAGAACCCGGAGGCAAACTGGGAGAAGCAATCAAACGTGACTTCGGCAGCTTCGAGAACTTCAAGAAAGAATTCAATGCAGCAGCAGTCGGATTGTTTGGTTCTGGTTGGGCCTGGTTGTCCGTAGACAAGAACGGTAAACTGCATATCACCAAAGAAAGTAACGGAAGTAACCCGGTACGCGCCGGGCTGAAACCTCTTCTCGGATTTGACGTGTGGGAACACTCTTACTACCTGGATTACCAGAACCGCCGCGCCGACCACGTGAACGCCCTGTGGAATATCATCGACTGGGATGTGGTAGAAAAAAGAATGTAACCGGACGCATATAATAAACTAAACTATACTATTGAAAAGGTCGTTGTGAATTTCACAGCGGCCTTTTTTCTAGCATAAAAAAAGGTAATATATTTATTGGATATCGGCTACATAAGTTGTATTTTTGCGATACTTGAATCAACATAACAAACAATTATGACACTTTATAAAAGAAATAAGATATTGTTCATTGTCTTCATTGCTCTCCTATTCTTCTCCCCCCGTTTATGCAATGCTGCCGACACAGAAGAATCTGCAGAAGAGATACTTTTCATTACCTCCTATAATTCTGATACTAAATATACCTACGACAACATATCAACATTTATACAGACTTATACCCAACTGGGCGGAAAGTACTCCACTATCGTAGAAAATATGAATGTAACGGATTTGTCACAGGCCCATAAATGGAAAGAAACGCTAACCGAGATTCTGGATAAACATCCGGGTGCAAAATTAGTTATTTTCCTCGGCGGTGAGGCATGGAGCAGCTTCCTTCATCTCGAAGATGAGAAATACAAAAGACTCCCCGTATTCTTTGCAATGGCATCCCGCAACGGCATCCGAATTCCGGATGAGCCTATTGATATGCAGCAATATGAACCCCAGAGCATTGACTTGACGGAACGAATGAAAGAATATAATGTAAAATACTGTTCTTCATACGAATACGATATTAACAAGGATATAGAAATGATGAAATATTTCTATCCGGAAATGGAACATCTGGCATTCGTTTCGGATAATACATACAACGGTCTTGCCGAACAGGCCTGGTTTAAAAAGAATCTGAAAAATCATCCGGAACTGTCTATCACTTACATCGACGGCCGAATCCATACACTTGATATGGCGGTCAACCAATTACGTGTTCTCCCCAAAAATTCGGTAATGCTGCTTGGCATCTGGCGAATTGATAACAGAGGAATCACCTATATGAATAATTCCGTTTATGCTTTCTCCAAAGCAAATCCTTTATTGCCTGTGTTCAGTCTGACGTCCACCGCAATAGGTTATTGGGCTATCGGAGGATATGTCCCCCAATATGAAGGGATAGCCAAAGGAATGGGAGAATACGCATATCAGTTTCTGGATAAAGGGAAAAATGACATCCGTAGCATTAATATATTACCCAACAAATATAAATTTGATGCCAATAAATTAAAAGAATGGGGATTTGAAGACAAGAAGTTACCCATTAATTCAATCGTAATCAACCAGCCGATCCCTTTCTTTGTGGCTTACAAAACGGAAGTACAGTTTATCCTGCTCACCTTCCTTGTATTGATAGGCGGACTGATGATTGCATTGTATTACTATTACCGGACTAAAATTCTGAAGAATCGTCTGGAAAGAACAACGAAACAACTACGGGAAGATAAAAAGAAACTGGAAGCATCGGAGATAGAATTGCGTGACGCCAAAGAGCGTGCGGAGGAAGCCAACCAGCTAAAGAGTGCTTTTGTGTCGAATATGAGTCACGAAATACGTACGCCATTAAATGCAATCGTAGGTTTCTCCAGTTTGCTAATCAATTCCGTAGAACCTTCGGAAGAATTGCAAGAATATGCCAATATCATCCAGACCAATTCTAACCTGTTGCTACAGCTTATCAGCGACGTACTGGATGTATCGCGTCTCGAATCGGGAAAGCTGCAATTCAACTATGAATGGTGCGAACTGGTGACTCATTGCCAAAATATGATTACCCTGACCAACCGGAACAAAACAACGAATGCAGACGTCAGGCTGCAAATGCCCAAAGAGCCATATATGCTCTATACCGACCCGTTGCGTCTGCAACAAATCATCATCAACCTGCTGAATAATGCGTTAAAATTCACTCCCGCCAGAGGAAGCATTACATTGGATTACACGGTGGACAAAGAAAAACAGTGTATACTATTTTCTGTGACCGACACTGGTACAGGAATCCCCGAAGACAAGCAGGAACTTGTATTCCAACGCTTCGAGAAGTTGAATGAATTTGTACAGGGAACAGGGTTGGGACTGGCTATCTGTAAACTGACGATTCAATATATGGGAGGTGATATCTGGATTGACAAAGATTACAAAGGCGGAGCGCGATTTATCTTCTCTCATCCTATCAAAGAAAGGGAATCAACAGAAAAATGAAAAAAAATCGGTTGATTTAGTGTTTTTCTGTTTCTTTTTCGCTTACTTTGCCCCCGTAAAGACAAAGGGGTGCCCCACGAGGGGCTGAGATTATACCCTAGGAACCTGAGGCAGTTAGCACTGACGTAGGGATTGTGTTTCTTCTTATCGCCTTTCTTATAAAAGCACGCTCTTTGTATTTACTTTCAACTTATTTATTTTGATAGGACAATGAAAGTACAAGTGAACAACAAAGAGGTGGAAATAACTCCCGGCTCTACCCTTACCCAACTGACAGTGCAACTGGAGCTTCCGGTTCAAGGCATCGCTATCGCCGTAAACAACAAAATGATTCCCCGTACCGAATGGGAACGTTTTTCGTTGCACGAGAATGACAATCTGGTAATTATCAAAGCGGCTTGCGGAGGATAGTAAGATGATCAGTCTACAATTTATCACTCACCGGACCGAACGGTATTCTTACTTCGAATCGGCACGTATGGCACTCGAAGGAGGCTGCAAATGGATTCAGTTACGCATGAAGGACGCACCACTCGATGAAGTGGAAGCGGTAGCCTTGCAACTAAAACCGCTCTGCAAAGAGCATGAAGCTATCCTGATTCTGGACGACCACGTCGAACTGGCTAAGAAACTGGAAGTGGACGGTGTGCATCTGGGAAAGAAGGATATGCCTATCGATCAGGCAAGACAGATACTCGGAGAAGCCTTTATCATTGGCGGCACAGCCAATACGTTCGAGGATGTCCTACTGCATTATCGTGCCGGAGCAGATTACCTCGGTATCGGTCCTTTCCGCTTTACAACGACCAAGCAGAATCTGAGCCCTGTTCTGGGCTTGGAAGGCTATGTCTCTATCCTCGCGCAAATGCAGGAGGCACATATCGAGCTGCCGGTAGTAGCTATCGGAGGAATCACTTACGAAGATATTCCCGCCATACTACGCACGGGAGTGAACGGCATTGCCCTATCGGGAACGATTCTCCGGGCAAACGATCCGGTAGAAGAAACAAGAAGGATTTTAAATAACAACTAATTTATAGGATATGGAAAAGTTAGTAATTGCGGGACGTGAATTTAATTCCCGCCTTTTTCTGGGAACAGGAAAATTCAACTCCAACGAAGTAATGGAACAAGCTATTCTGGCATCGGGTACGGAAATGGTAACCGTAGCCATGAAGCGCATCGACATGGACGATAAAGAGGACGATATGCTGAAACATATTATCCACCCACATATCCAGCTATTACCCAACACTTCCGGCGTGCGGGACGCTGAAGAAGCTGTATTTGCCGCACAAATGGCCCGTGAGGCATTCGGTACAAACTGGCTGAAGCTGGAGATTCATCCGGACCCGCGTTATCTGCTCCCCGACTCTATCGAGACACTGAAAGCCACGGAAGAACTTGTCAAATTAGGCTTTGTGGTATTGCCTTATTGTCAGGCAGACCCTGTGCTCTGTAAACGACTGGAAGAAGCAGGTGCGGCTACGGTCATGCCTCTCGGCGCTCCGATCGGCACGAACAAAGGATTGCAAACGAAAGAATTCCTGCAGATTATTATCGAACAGGCGGGAATTCCGGTAGTAGTAGACGCCGGTATCGGCGCTCCTAGCCATGCTGCCGAAGTAATGGAACTGGGTGCATCCGCCGTATTGGTGAATACGGCAATAGCTGTTGCCGGAAACCCGGTAGAAATGGCCAAAGCTTTCAAAGCCGCTACTGAAGCCGGAAGACAGGCTTACGAAGCGGGGCTGGGACTGCAAGCCTTCAATTTTGAAGCAGAGGCAAGCTCACCATTAACTGCATTTCTTGATAAATAAAATTAAAGCGTAGTCGACAACCTGACTACTCAGTTGCTTAAAAAACAATTATGGAACAAAGAATAAAATTTCCCCGCTCCCAAAAAGTATATCTACCCGGCAAACTTTATCCGAATATCCGCGTGGCGATGCGGAAAGTAGAACAAGTGCCCAGTGTCAGTTTCGAAGGAGAAGAAAAAATAGCTACGCCTAATCCGGAAGTATACGTATATGACACCAGCGGTCCGTTCAGTGACACTGAAATGAACATCGACTTAAAGAAAGGACTGCCTCGTATGCGTGAGGAATGGATTGTAAGCCGGGGTGACGTAGAACGTCTACCTGAAATCACTTCGGAATACGGCCGAATGAGAAGGGATGATAAAAGCCTGGACCACCTGCGCTTTGAACATATCGCTCTACCTTATCGTGCCAAAAAAGGAGAAGCTATTACCCAAATGGCGTATGCGAAAAAAGGAATAATCACTCCCGAAATGGAGTATGTAGCTATTCGTGAGAATATGAACTGCGAGGAGTTAGGAATAGAAACACATATTACTCCCGAATTTGTCCGTCAGGAAATCGCAGCCGGACGTGCCATATTACCCGCCAATATCAATCATCCCGAAGCTGAGCCTATGATTATCGGCCGCAATTTCCTGGTAAAAATCAATACGAACATAGGTAATTCCGCCACTACTTCAAGTATTGATGAAGAAGTAGAGAAAGCATTGTGGAGCTGCAAATGGGGCGGAGACACACTAATGGATCTCTCGACAGGAGAAAATATCCACGAAACACGTGAATGGATTATCCGTAACTGCCCTGTGCCGGTCGGCACCGTACCTATCTACCAGGCTCTTGAAAAGGTGAACGGTGTAGTGGAAGACCTGAATTGGGAAATCTACCGTGACACCCTCATCGAACAATGCGAGCAAGGAGTGGATTACTTCACGATTCATGCAGGTATCCGCCGCCATAACGTACACCTCGCCGACAAACGTTTATGCGGTATTGTCAGCCGTGGAGGAAGTATTATGAGCAAATGGTGTCTGATGCATGACCGCGAAAGTTTCCTATATGAACACTTCGACGATATCTGCGATATTCTGGCTCAATATGACGTTGCGGTGTCTTTGGGTGACGGACTTCGTCCGGGCTCTATCCACGATGCCAACGATGAAGCGCAATTCGCCGAGCTGGACACTATGGGCGAGTTGGTGCTCCGCGCCTGGGACAAGAATGTGCAAGCCTTTATCGAAGGTCCCGGACACGTGCCCATGCATAAGATCAAGGAAAATATGGAACGCCAAATCGAAAAATGCCATGATGCGCCGTTCTATACGCTCGGCCCATTGGTCACGGACATCGCTCCGGGATATGACCATATCACCTCCGCTATCGGTGCAGCGCAAATCGGCTGGCTCGGAACGGCTATGCTGTGCTATGTTACTCCAAAGGAACATCTCGCCCTGCCCGACAAGGAGGACGTACGTGTAGGGGTCATTACTTATAAAATAGCTGCACATGCCGCCGACCTGGCTAAAGGGCATCCGGGAGCACAGGTACGTGACAATGCGCTAAGCAAAGCCCGCTATGAGTTCCGCTGGAAGGACCAGTTCGACCTGTCACTTGATCCGGAACGGGCACAGACCTATTTCCGTGCAGGACATCATATCGACGGAGAATACTGTACCATGTGCGGACCAAACTTCTGTGCTATGAGACTATCACGTGATTTAAAGAAAAACAAGAAATAACTCTAACAATATGTTCTCAGACGAATTAGAAAAAATATCCTGGGAAGAGACGACAAAAGCCATCTATTCCAAGACAGATGCCGATGTACGCCGGGCTTTAGGCAAATCCGGGCATCTGGACGTCAATGATTTTATGGCACTCATTTCGCCCGCCGCTACTCCTTATCTGGAAGTTATGGCACGGCTCAGCCAGAAATATACCATGGAACGGTTCGGCAAGACAATCTCCATGTTCGTGCCGCTTTACATCACCAATTCATGTACCAATTCTTGTGTGTACTGCGGTTTCCATATCAGTAATCCGATGAAAAGGACCATACTGACGGAGGAAGAAATCATCAACGAATACAAAGCTATCAAACGATTGGCACCCTTCGAGAATCTTCTGCTTGTTACGGGTGAAAATCCTGCTGCTGCAGGTGTCCCTTACATTGCCCGTGCACTGGATCTGGCAAAGCCTTACTTCAGCAACCTGCAAATTGAAGTAATGCCTCTTAAAACAGAAGAATACAAGGAACTGACGAACCACGGATTGAACGGAGTGATCTGCTTCCAGGAGACTTACAACAAGGCGAACTACAAAATTTATCACCCGAGAGGAATGAAATCCAAATTCGAATGGCGCGTCAACGGTTTCGACCGTATGGGGCAGGCAGGAGTACACAAAATCGGTATGGGAGTTTTAATCGGACTGGAAGAATGGCGCACGGATGTAACCATGTTGGCCTATCATCTCCGTTACTTGCAAAAGCATTATTGGAAGACAAAATATAGCGTTAACTTCCCACGTATGCGTCCGTCCGAAAACGGAGGGTTCCAACCAAATGTTATCATGAACGACCGGGAACTTGCCCAACTGACGTTTGCTATGCGAATCTTCGATCACGATGTAGATATCTCCTACTCTACCCGTGAAAGTGCGGAAATCCGTAACCACATGGCAACTCTGGGTGTGACGACCATGAGTGCGGAAAGCAAAACCGAACCGGGCGGATATTATAGTTATCCGCAAACACTGGAGCAGTTTCATGTGAGCGATGAACGGAAAGCGGTAGAAGTAGAATGTGACCTGAAAAAACTGGGACGTGAACCGGTATGGAAAGACTGGGACCAAGCTTTTGACTTTAAAAGATAAAAACGGATGCGATACGACAGACAAATGATACTCCCCGAAATCGGAGAAGAAGGTCAGCTTAAGCTGAAAAAAGCAAAAGTACTCATCGTGGGTGTGGGAGGGCTGGGCTCTCCCATTGCCCTCTATCTGGCAGGAGCAGGCGTAGGCTGCATCGGACTGGTAGACGACGACCGGGTAAGTATCAGCAACTTGCAACGGCAAGTGCTCTATTCCGAGAACGAACTGGATAAACCGAAAGCTGTATGTGCCGCAGAAAGACTTTCCGCACTAAACAGCGGAATCAGTATCCTGCCCTATTCCACCCGGCTGACAGAGGAAAATGCCGGCAATATCATCCGCAAATATGATATCGTAGTAGACGGATGCGATAATTTCGCCACACGCTATCTGATTAACGATATCTGCATTGAACAAAGGAAACCGTACGTATATGGTGCCATCTGTGGTTTTGAAGGTCAGGTTTCGGTATTTAATTACGGAGAGATGAAAAAGAGCTATCGTGACCTCTATCCCAATGAAGAGGAAATGAAGCGAATGCCACCTCCCCCTAAAGGAGTAATAGGAGTCACTCCCGCCGTCGTAGGAAGCATTGAAGCAACGGAGGTACTGAAAATAATTTGTGGATTCGGTGATATTTTAGCCGGTAAACTATGGACGATTGACCTGCGGACATTGCAATCTAACAAATTTTCACTATAAACGTTGGTTTCTGACATAGTTAATTATTAACTTTGCTAAACAATTCAATTTAGCAGAAAGAAATGAAACTAATTGTAGTTACCACCCCTACCTTCTTCGTTGAAGAAGATAAGATTATTACTGCTCTTTTCGAAGAGGGTCTGGATATTCTACATCTCAGAAAGCCGGAGACTCCGGCTATGTATTCAGAAAGACTACTGACACTTATTCCGGAAAAGTATCACCGCCGCATCGTGACACACGAACATTTTTATCTTAAAGAAGAATTTAATCTAATGGGGATTCATCTGAATGCACGTAATCCCAAAGAACCGCATGATTATGCGGGACATGTCAGTTGTTCCTGTCACTCTGTCGAGGAAGTAAAAAACAAAAAGCATTTTTATGATTATGTTTTTATGAGTCCTATCTACGACAGCATTTCTAAAGTGAATTACTACTCCACATATACCGCCGAAGAACTACGCGATGCACAAAGGACTAAGATTATTGACTCGAAAGTTATGGCATTAGGTGGTATAAATGCAGACAATTTACTGGAAATCAAAGATTTCGGATTTGGAGGAGCAGTAATATTAGGCGATCTTTGGAACAGGTTTGATGCATGTTCCGACCAAGACTATTTGGCTGTGATTGAGCACTTCAAGAAATTAAAGAAGTTAGCCGATTAAAAGAGGAGTTGATATTATCCGGATAAAGCGTAGATACGAAAAAAGCCGCTACAAATTATCTTCATAGCGGCTTTCTTTATTTGCCAATATTCTGTTTTAGAACTTATATCCTACAACAATAGAAAAGTTCATATTCTTCGGATTGCCCAACTTCTGTACATCTACCAAACCGAATTGTCCATCCAAACCTGCTATGATTCTACCAAATTCCAATGCTACGCCAACACCGAGACCTGCATCAAAACGCTTAAAATCCACACCATCATCACTAAACGTTTTCACACTTTCTCCGGCTATCTTCGTTTTTCCTGCAATACCGCATGCGAAATAAGGACCTGCATTCACTACTAAATTGGTATTATCAGCGACATTGAAACGAGCCTGTCTCTTATACACATCTCCGAGCCCACGAGACACTCGCTAATCTCG
>OWIW01001705.1_pt1 | contig 11122 bp, 6 predicted proteins | sample 2433821 | NCBI WGS metagenome assembly OWIW01 (sample SAMN05065751, study PRJEB22554) | human gut metagenome | biome: ENVO:2100002; feature: ENVO:00000062; material: ENVO:00002003 | host: Homo sapiens | place: USA | reverse complement strand
AAAAAAGACCATGAAAAAACAAACTATGACTTACGAAGCACCGGAGCTGTACCTGATCTCCGTATGCGTGGAAAAAGGATTCGCGGCAAGCAGCAGCATCGAACCGGGAACCGACGGCGGTGAGCTGGGCGGAACCAGGTCGCTCTCTTACGATGACTACGAATAGCGACGCATCCATTGGGAATTAACGACAAAAACAGAAAACGCACCATGAAAAAATTATTCGTTATAGCAATGCTCGCAACGGTCGGCATGGCCGCGTGCAGCAAGGACGACACGGCTCCGGCCGGCGGCCCGAAAAAGTATGTCCAGGTAACCATCCCCGAGGAGATGGTTTCCGGGGAGACCCGTACTTCCATCGACGGCACCACGACCAACTGGGTGGCCGGCGACAAAGTCGCCGTGCTCCTCTACGACGGAGCCGCGACGATGACATGCGAGTTCACGGCCGACAAGTCGGGCCCGACCACGACGTTCTCGGGCGACGTGCCCATCGGCTCCTACTCGCTGGCGGCGGCTTATTATCCGTACGACTGCAACGCCACGTTCGACGCCGTGAACAAGACCTTCAAGCACACCTGGGGATCGGAATACTGCACGGACAACCTGGCTGCCTATGACTTCATGTATACGAACATCTGGGAGGAGCCGTTCGAAATCAACGAGGCGACGACCCAACTGCCCGTACACTTCACGTTCAAACCGCTGATGGCCCGCATCAAGATCTCGCTCGGACTGGGTGCGAACGAAACGCCCAAGAAAGTCATCCTGGAGACCGACAGCAACGTATTGCCGACCTCCGGTACGATCGACGCCCAGGAGAACTTCACGGCATCGTCCGTAACCAATTCGATCGCTGTTCCCACGAACCGGAAAGAGTTCGTAGTGGGTCTGCTCCCCGTGGGCATCTACTCGACCATGACCGTGAAGGTGATGACCACCGACGGGCTGACCTACTCGGACAAGTCGTTCACGCTGGCCGGCCTGAAGCGCAACCACCACTACACGATGAGCGTACCCTGCAACAAGAAAACGGTGACGATCACCGTACCCGATGCCATCGACCAGAAGTACGGTACGCATACCTATCAGGACAACGGATTCTACACGGTCGATTCCCAATACGACCCGGAAGGAATTTTCAATGACTGGTATTTTTACCAGGCAGAGATCAAGAGCGACAAGAACGGCGACGACAAACTCAAGAAGAACCGCATCCAGCTGCAGGTTCCTGCGGGCTTCAACAACGCAAACAACGGCGCTTTCGTCACGGCTCCGATCCAGTGCGAGGGTTCGAAAACCGTGAAGGTATCCTTCGAGGTAGCGACCAACCGTATACGCAATATTGAGTACAGGATCGGCGTAACGGGCAACGGCCCGATCACCGAATCGTGGCTCCGCGACAGGAACAACATCCTGAACGGCAACGACCAAAAGTGCAAATCCGGTACGCAGACCCATACGTTTACGGTCACCAACGGACAGCGTATCATGATCAAGATACTATCTACCGCAGGATCTTACCACGTAGAGTTCGCGGACTTCACCTATACGGTCGAATAATTTCGATAAAATAATTTTTCAGATCGGGACGGAGAGAACACCGTCCCGATTTATCTATAAACCGAATCTGATGAAAGCAGCATACATAAAGCCGGAATTGGAGATACTCGTAATTGCGGCGGAAGCAGGGTTCGCGATTTCACAGCCGCACGGCGGCGAACTCGGGCCCAGCTCGGTGAATTATGCGGACGACGAGTACTGAACCAAAAACCGCCAATTCGAACCTGACGTTATGAAACACAAACCTATTTTCCGACTGTCGCTACTCGCGCTTCTGCTGGCCGGTTGCGGAAAGGATACGACAGAACTGCCCGAAGGGCCCGAAACTCCCGCGACAGGAGGCGATGCCATCGTCTGCCGGTTGTCGATCGGCAACGAAGCGCCCGACACCACGGACGAAACCCGCACGGCCTACGGCCCGTTACAGGACGGCTACTACCCGATCTACTGGCGCAACGCCGACCGGGTGGGGATCATCTGCCCGCAGACGACCCCGCAATGGGCGGAAGTCGAAGTCAGCGTCTCCGGGGCGACCGAAAGCGAAGCCGACCTGAGCAACACGGGGATGCAGTGGGGGAGCAGTCCCAGCTACGATTTCTACGCCTTCTATCCGGCAGACGCCGTGCAGACCAACAGCGGCTCGATCGTCGTGACGGGAATCCCGGCCGTACAGACCTACCACAACGGCGAATGCAACATGCAGTACGCCTATATGGCGGCATGCGCCCAAGGGGTGGAACGCGGCGCGGAGGTACCCTTCAGATTCCGCCCGCTGATGACCACGGTTACGATCCAGGTGGGATTCTCGGAGGCCGCGGAGGTACAGAAGCTCGTGCTGTCGAGCGAAAACGGCCCCATAGCGGGCGGCTTCACGTTCGACATCGAAACCGACCGGTGCTCGGTTATCCCGGGCAAGGGATCGAACGTGCTGGCCCTGCACCTGATGTCGGGGGACGTCCCCTATATCCAGCTCAGCGCAGGGTCGAAGGTCGCGGTCACGGCGTTCATGCTGCCGCAGGACATCGAGGGGCTTACGCTCTCCGCCGTCACGACGCAGGGGAAGACCTACAGCTACACGACCCCGGCAACGCTCAAGGCCGGACACCGTTATTCGTTCACGATCGGCGACATGCAGGCGCAGGCGCAACAGACCTCGGAAGGTTATTCCGACTGGATGGCCTACCTGCCCGACAACACCTACCTGTCGCAGGTTTCCATCCCCGGGTCGCACGACGCCTGCACGATCTACGGTTCGCATTACGAGTACAAAGACGGGATGCCCGACGATAGGTACCATTTCAAATGGTTGCAGAACGTCGTATTCGGCTATATGAACACGACCAAGATCATCAAGGCACAGGAGCTATCCATCGAAGAGCAGCTTGCGGCCGGGGTTCGCATGTTCGACCTGCGCCCCTCCTCGTCGAGCTCCTCGGTGCGCGACCTCCCGATCCATCACGGCATAGCCCCGCTGGGCGACCCGACGCTGGGCGGCTACGCCCCGGGCAGCTCCGGCCGCCAGGAGCTTTCGCCCTTCATGCTTTCGCACCTGCTCGACCGTTTCGTGCGATTCCTCGACGAACATCCGGGCGAGACGGTGCTCGTGCACATGAAATACGAGAACACCAGCACCAGCGCCAATAAGACGGGGTGGGACAAAAGCGTGGTCAGCCTGATCAACTCGCATTGCAGCGGGTATGTGGCCGACTTCCGCCCCCTGATGACGCTGGCCGACGCCCGCGGCAAGATACTCTTCATGATCCGCGAGGATTACAAATCGTCGAACAACGGCCGGTATTTCGGCGCCTACCTGAACTGGACGCACGACAAGGTGGTCTTCGACACGACGCTCAGCGGCAACGGCGTGGGGAAGGCCCCGATCCGCGTGAACGACCTCTACAACATCAAGAACGGGGCATCGGACGGCAAGACCAAGTATGCGGCCATCGACGAGTGCATCGCCTATACCTATAATACGGACGACCCGACGCGGTGGTGCATGAATTATGTGAGCTGCTACGACACGGCCCATTGCAGCGTGTCGGGGATCAGCCTGTTCGGCGCAGTGGGCGACTACGACTACTGCGCGAACAAATACAACAGGTATACGGCCGACAAGATCGACAGGTACGATTTCCGCGGGAACGTCGGCATCGTGCTGATGGACTTCGCGGCGGCATCGCACGCCACGATGACCTACGGGCAGACCTACTCGAACATGCAGGTCTACGGCGACGACCTGGTCAGGGCCGTGATCTGCAACAACAACAAGTGGAACCTGCGGCGCAACGAATAACCCCCGGAGGCTCCCGCCGCCGGCACGCGCCCCGGCAGGACGCCGGAACGACACCGAAGAAAAACCTCCCGGGCTTCCCGGGAGGTTTTTGCACACACAAACATTAACAATACAAACAACGCAATGGCTGAATAGATCTGTTGTTCCGGATACAAAGGTGGGGGTAATTTCCGGGTCGTACAATCGCCATAAATGAGTATTTTACGTCCGGGCACTCCCAATTTATGGTGAAAGCCCCGGCGGAAGGGCGTGATCTGCAATTTTTTATTTTGAATTTCGAAATAATGCACTATCTTTGCAAGCAAATTCCAATGTCCCGGCGCCCGCCGGGGTTCTGAAAATCACTTTGAAATAGAAATATATGCAGGATTTGAAAGCGCTCGAAGGGAAAAGCCTCGTCGAACTGCGTGAAATAGCAAAAGCTATCGGTATCGGGGACACCACATTGAAGAAGCGCGAACTGATCGAGAAAATCGCCGGGTTCTCCGCTTCCGAAGGCGCCCCCGCAGAAAATAAAGAGAAAAGAGGACGAGGCCGGAAAAAGGAGGTTCCCGCAACGGAAATGCAGCAGACGGCAGCCATAGCCGAACCCGCCGCCGTAAAGGCGGAAGCCGCTCCCGAAACCGTTCCCCAGGCCCCGCGAGGCCGTCGGCCGCGCATCACCAATACGAAGACCGAAAACACCGCACCAGCACAGCGTCCGCCCATCACGGTCGCCGGCCCCCCTGCCGAGCCGGAGCTCCCGATGGAAAGCGTCCCGGCACCTGCACCAGCGGCAGCGGCAGAAACCGTACAGGCACCCCGCGAGGAGAAGGCCGAGCCCAAGCGCCGCGGCCGCAAGCCCAAGGCACAAGCACAAGCACAAGCACAGGAAGAGGCAGCAGAACCCGCCGCCGCAACACCCCCGGCTGCCCAAGCTGCCCAGGCTACCCAGGCTACCCAGGCAGCAGCCGATGCGCAATCCTTCGACGGCGAGGTGATCACCAAGGACGATTTCGCCGGGGAGATCGAGGGCGAAGGCGTGCTGGAGATCATGCCCGACGGATACGGGTTCCTGCGTTCGGCCGACTACAACTACCTGAACTCGCCCGACGACATTTACGTTTCGCCGTCGCAGATCAAACTCTTCGGGCTGAAGCCCGGCGACACGGTGAACGGCGCCATACGCCCGCCGAAGGAGGGGGAGAAATATTTTCCGCTGGTACGCGTGAACGAGATCAACGGCCTGGCGCCGGAGTTCATCCGCGACCGCGTACAGTTCGAATTCATGACGCCGCTCTTCCCGAGCGAGAAATTCTGCCTTACGGGCAACGGACACAACAACATGTCGACGCGCGTGGTCGACCTCTTTTCGCCCATCGGCAAGGGACAGCGCGCGCTGATCGTAGCACAGCCCAAGACGGGTAAGACGGTGCTCATGCAGTCGATCATCAACGCCATCGCCGACAACCATCCCGAAGTATACATCATCGTGCTGCTGATCGACGAGCGCCCGGAGGAGGTGACCGAGATGGCCCGCAACTCCAAGGCCGAGGTCGTGGCATCGACCTTCGACGAACAGGCGTCGCGCCATGTGAAAGTCGCGGAAATGGTACTCGACAAGGCCAAGCGCATGGTCGAATGCGGACACGACGTGGTGATCTTCCTCGACTCGATCACCCGCCTGGCACGTGCCTACAACTCCGTCCAGCCCGCATCGGGCAAGGTGCTCTCGGGCGGTGTGGATGCCAACGCGCTCCACAAACCCAAGCGTTTCTTCGGTGCAGCCCGCAACACGGAGGAGAAAGGGTCGCTGACGATCATCGCCACGGCGCTGATCGACACCGGTTCGAAGATGGACGAGGTGATTTTCGAAGAGTTCAAGGGCACGGGCAACATGGAGCTCCAGCTCGACCGCAAGCTCGCCAACAAACGTGTCTACCCGGCGGTCGACGTCATCGCATCGGGTACGCGCCGCGAAGACCTGCTCCTGCCGCGCGACGTGATGAACCGCATGTGGGTGCTGCGCAAATACCTTTCGGACATGACGCCCGTCGAGGCCATGGAGTTCCTCCAGAAGCAGATGGGAATGACCAACACCAACGAGGAGTTCCTCGCCACGATGAACCATTAAACAACCACAAAACCCACTGATAGAATGAAAAACCTGATTATCCTGCTGTCATGCCTGCTGTTCGCCGGCAGCGTATACGGATGGGGACAAAAGGGGCACGACGTCACGGCCTACATCGCAGAGTGCCACCTCACGCCCGAAGCCGCCCAAAAGATCGACAAGGTGCTCAACGGCCATTCGCCCGTGTACTACTGCAACTGGATGGACATTGCCAGCCACACCCCCGAATACAATTACACCAAGACGTGGCACTACCTGAACATCGACGAGGGCCAAACCCTCGAAACGATGCCCCGGAACCCCAAAGGCGACGTGCTGACGGCCGTCACGACGCTCGTCGCCGAGCTCAAGGCCGGCGGGCTGGCACCCGAGGCGGAGACCGAGAAGCTCAAGATGCTGATCCACCTGGTCGGCGACATGCACTGCCCGATGCACACGGGGCGCCTGTCGGATATCGGTGGCAATCAGCGCCCGGTGCTGATGTTCGGACGCAGAACGAACCTCCACTCGGCCTGGGACTCGGCGATCCTCGAAGCCGGGCACAAGTGGAGCTACACCGAGTGGCAGGAACAGATCGACCGCCTGACGGATGACGAGGCGGCACTGGTACAGGCCGGGGAGCCGCAGGACTGGCTGAAGGAGACCCATGCGATCTGCGTCGGCATCTACGAGGACAGCCCCGAAGGGACGAAAATATCCTACGATTACGTGGACAAATACACGCCCGTCATCGAGCAGCAGTTCGTCCGGGGCGGCTACCGGCTGGCACGCCTGCTGAACGAGATTTACCGCTGACCGTAGGTGCAAAATAAAAGGGAACGGGCTTGCAGTCGCTGCAAGCCCGTTTTCCGTCCTGCGGCAGTGCGGCAAAGATGTATTTCGGCCGTTTCGGCCGCACAAAAATCCGGGCTAAACGCTAAGGGACAAGGCCGGGGTCTGCAGGGGAGCACTGCGTGCGGCGCAGGGGCACGACAACCGATCGGGCCGGATAATTTTATCCGGCAAAATACCCGAGGAAATAAAAGTTATATTAATTTTGCAGGCATGAGATACCTAACCGCCATACTCTTCGGCCTGCTTGCTGCCGGATGCGGCGACAAGGCCGCGGACAACCTGATGACCCAGGCTTCGGTGCTGATAGAGGAGCATCCCGACAGCGCCTTGCTGGCTCTCCGGCAGATAGACCCCTCGGCCATTTCACCGGCGGCCGACGCCCGGCGGCGCCTGCTGCTCGCGCAAACCTACTCCCGCACAGGTGCCGAGGCTGACAACGATTCGCTGACCGCCCCCGCACTGGATTATTACGAGCGCCACGGCTCCGGGGCCGAGCGTGCCTATGCCTGGTATTTCGACGCAAAGGTACACCACAATGCCGGCGACCTGGGACGGGCGATCAAAGGCTACACACAGGCGATGCTCTACGCCGAACGCAACCGCGACAAGGCGGGAACCACAAAACTGCTCATGGCACTGTACCACACGCTGGGGCTGCTGTACCTCGAACAGGGATACGACACCGAGGCCGAAGATGCATTCTCGAAAGCCGTCGCCGCGGCGCAGGAGACCGGCAGTGCGGAACTGGAGGGATACAGCCGCTACATGCTCTCGTCGGCACAGTATGCCAACGGCCGCTATGCCGAGGCCATCGAAACACTCTCCCCGCTGGTCGGGGCACGCGACACGATGGCATTCCGTTTCTTCGCCCAGCAGATCACCCTGCAAAACCTGATATACCACACCTTCGCCGAAGACTGGAGCACCGGGCAGTTGCTCGAGGAGCGGGCGCGCATCGACATGCACGAACTATGGACAGCCCCGCTGACGCACGGCCCCGCATCGGCCGACGACGATGACCGCACGCTTTACGACATCGCTTCGGCCATCATTTTTTACCGGGCGGAGCAGCCCGATTCGGCACAATACTACATAGACCGCTCGCTGGCGCACATCAAACGCTTCAACCAGAACAACATAGGGCTCTACACGATCGCCTCGGCCATACACCACCGCCGCGGGGAGGACGGCAAAGCCTATGCCTGTGCCATGCAGTACATCGGCAAGCGCGATTCGCTCGACAAGGCACGGCAGGGGGTATCGGTGGCCGAGCTGGAAAAGAGATACCGCACGGCCAACGAAACGGCGCTCCGCGAGGCGGGGCTGCGTTACCGAATCTGGATCGCCACGCTGGCATGCCTGTTGCTGGCCGCGGCCGTTACAGGGGCGGTGGTGGGCTACCGGCGCAAACTCCGGCACCGGGACGCGCAGCTGAGCGAATACCTCACGCTGCTGGAATCCTACCGGGAATCGCACGACAGCCTCACCTCGCGGCTCGATGCCTCGAACGAGCGCGAGGCCGCCGTCAAGGCTTCGCTCGAGGGGCGGTTCGCCCTGCTGCGCGACATCGCCGCAACCTACTACACCTATGGCGAAGGGGAACGGCTGGCGAGGAAGGTGAAGGAGCTGGCACTGAGCCCGGCGATGCTCGCGGACATCGTCCGCATGGCAGACCTCTACAACGACCGGGCGGTCACGCGCCTGCGCCGCCAACTGCCGGGGTGGACGCCGCGCAACTACGATTTCGCAGCGCTGGTCGTCGCCGGGTTCTCGGCGCAGGAGATCAGCGTGATGCTCGACATGACGCTGAACGGGGTCTACACGCTCAAATCGAAACTCAAACGCCGGATCGCCGAATCGGGGGCTGCGGACAGGGAGTTTTTCACCCGTTTTTTCGCATAGCAAGGGCGCCCGGCGCGCCGGCAAGAATCCGCGGGATCGCACCCTCTGTAAATCAACATTTTACACACAAACAAGCAAGAATTATTCCGTACCGGCAAGCCGCATCGGGGCTTAACTTTGCAGGGAAACCAAATGAAAAAACCAAGCAAAGTTATGAGACGGACATTTCTTTTACTCGTATGCGCCCTGGCGCTTTTTTCCGTGAAACAGACCTGCGGGCAAATTGTGCGGGGGAGGGTGGTCGACCAGGAGCGGCAACCCGTGGTCGGGGTCGCGGTAGTGATGCTCGACACCGACTCGACCTACCTCGCGGCCGCGGCATCGGATGCCGACGGGCGTTTCGCCATCGCATCGGAGGTACGCCCCTACCGGCTGCTGTTCCAGCACCTCGCCTATGAGATGCAAACGCTTACGTCGGAGCACGACGAAGCCGGCGAGGTCGTCCTGCATGAATATACGAATGCGCTCGACGCTGTGGTCGTAGAGGGCGAAAAACCCATCGTGCGGGTCGAAGAGGGGCGGCTGGCCTATGACCTGGAAGCCGTATCGAAAGGCAAGGCGGTGAACAATGCCTACGAAGCCCTCACCCAGCTGCCGGGCGTCAGCGAACAGGACGGCGGGCTGACGCTTGCCGGCGCCGGGGGTGTCACGGTGATCCTGAACGGGAAGCCCTCGACGATGAGCGCCGAGCAGTTGGCGTCGCTGCTGCGCTCGACACCCGTCGAACGGATCGAGAAGGCCGAAGTGATGTACAGCACGCCGCCGCAGTACCATGTGCGCGGCGCGGCGATCAACCTCGTCCTGCGGCGCAGCCACGACTACTCGTTTTCGGGGGAGGTACACGCCAACTATACCAACCGGTTTTACAGCAACTGGGATGCCGGGGGCAACTTCGCCTTCTCCTCGCCCGAGTGGTCGGCCGAGGTAACCTATTCGGCCGGGCAGGCCAAGACCAAACGGATCATCGACCTCTACTCGCGGCATACGCTCGCGGACGGGGAGCATGAAATCGCCCAGAGGCAGAATATCACCAGCAAAGGGACATGGCACCGGCTGAGGGCCGCCGCAGAATACGCCCCGCAGGGCAAAGGACGCCTGAGCATTGCCTATACGGGCGCATACACCCCGCATACGAGCGGCCTCGTACGTGCCGACGGCAACCTGGTCAACTCGGTCAGCTCGCCCGGGGGCGACAACACGATGCACAACGCTGCGCTGCGCTACACGTCGGCCTCCGGGCTCGACCTCTCGGCGGACTACACGCATTACAGCTCGTGGCAGCTGGCCGCCATGCGGAACAGGTACGCCGACGGCAGCCGGACAGCGTTCGACGTGGTTTCGGGGCAGTCCGTCGACCGGGTAAATGTCAGCGCCGACCAGTCGCACGACCTGGGCAATGGCTGGGGCATGACCTACGGGGGCATCTTCAGCTGGGCGGGCGACCACGACTACCAGCGATACACGCTCTGCGAGGGCGACATCGCCACCGTCGATACCGATTCGCACCTCGACGAATACACGGGCAACCTCTACGCCGGGGTGAGCAAAGAGTTCGCCAAGGGGAGTTTCTCGCTGTCGCTGGCCGGGGAATACTACCGCGCGGGGGACTACGACAACTGGTCGCTCTACCCGCAGGCGACCCTGCTCCTGACACCCGCAGAGAAACATCTCGTACAGATTTCGCTCTCGTCGGACAAGACCTATCCCTCGTACTGGGAGATGCAGCAGTCGACCTCCTACATCGACGGCTATTCGGAGATCCGGGGCACGCCCGGACTGCGGCCGTCGAAAAGCTACAACGGCCAGGCAATGTACATGTATAAGCAGAAGTATATCTTCATGCTGTTCTGGAACGAGATGCCCGACTACTTCGACCAAACCGCATGGCAGGCCCCTGATCGCCTGGCATTGGTCTACCAGACGCTCAACTGGAACACCAACCGCCAGTGGGGCGCCAACGTCATCGTACCGCTGCGCCCGGGCAAATGGCTCGATTCCCGGCTGACGCTGACCGGGATGCGGATGACCCAGCGCTGCGACGCCTTTCACGACCTGGCGTTCGACCGCTCCAAATGGCTGGGGGTGGTGCGCATGGACAACACGATCCGTCTGAGCCGCAAACCCGACCTGACGCTCGACCTCTCGGGCTACTATCAGAGCGCGGCCATCCAGGGGACTTACGACGTCGCCCCTTCGTGGAGCGTCAACGCGGGTGTCAAGTGGACGTTCGACAAGAGCCGGGCGAGCCTCTCGGTGCGCTGCAACGACATTTTCGAAAGTTCGCTCCCGTTCGCCAAAGTCCGTTACAAGGGACAGTACCTCGACATGGATTCCGGCACGTACACCCGTTCGGTGACGGTGCATTTCTCCTACCGTTTCGGCACATACAAGGAGAAGCGGCACAAGACGGTCGA
>OWIW01001699.1_pt1 | contig 11149 bp, 10 predicted proteins | sample 2433821 | NCBI WGS metagenome assembly OWIW01 (sample SAMN05065751, study PRJEB22554) | human gut metagenome | biome: ENVO:2100002; feature: ENVO:00000062; material: ENVO:00002003 | host: Homo sapiens | place: USA | reverse complement strand
TTACAAGGCGTGGGGCAAAAATAAAGATTTTTTTTTACCTTTGTGATTCAAAAGCCGAATATTTAACTAAAACAGATAAAAAACGACATGAAAAAAATGCTTTTTACGGCGCTCGTTGCGGCTTGCGCCATGACAGCCTGCGGTACGAAAACCACCGAGACGGCCGCCGAGGAGGAGGTTGCTCGCGAAGTCGGATCAAGCGATATCGCTTATGTGCAGGTCGAAGCCGTACTGGCACAATGCGACCTTTTCCTGAATGAAGGCGCAGCCCTGCAGGAAAAGACCCAGAAAGCTCAGAAGAGCTGGGCTCAGAAAGAGCAAAACCTGCAGGCCGAAGCCGCCCAGTTGCAGGAAAAATACCAGAAAGGGCTGATTACCACCAACGATGCACAGGCCCAGCAGCAGAGCATCGAAAAGCGTGTGGCTTCATACCAGAGTTCCGCACAGAAAGAGGCCCAGGCGCTCGACGAAGAGAACTACGTGTTCACCAACCGTGCGCAGGATCTGTTGCACCGCGCCGTGCAGGAGATCAACGGCGACAAGAAATACAAGCTCATCATCAACGCCACGGCACTGATCGACGCCGATTCGACGCTCAACATCACGCCCGCCGTGCTTGCGAAGGTCAACGAGCTCTACGCAGCGGACAAGAAAGCCGCCAAGAAATAAGGGAGCGTGCATATTGCACCCTGGCCGAGCCGTCCCGATCCGGGGCGGCTTTTTTTTCGGACGGCGGCGCGTCCACGGGGCCCCGGAAGACAGCGTACCGCGCCGGGCAGCGGGCAGAAGCAGGCACAGCTGACAACGGGCGGACGACGGGTACCCCAAGCGGAGCGCGGCAGGCCGCGGAGGACAGAGGACAGCAGGCAGAAGCGGGCACAGCGGGTAACAGGCGGACGGCAAGCGCAGGCAACAGGCTGACAGCGGGTACCGCAAGCGGAGGGCATCAGGCCGCGGAGGAGAAAGGGCAACAAACGACGGCTACCGCAGGCAACAGACGGCGGATCGCAAGCAACTGGGGACGGCGGGTATCGCAAGCGGAGGGCGGCAGGCCGCGAAGGACAGAAGACAGCAGGCAGCGGAGGATACTGCGGGCAACAGACAGCGGATACTGCTGGCGGCGGGCAACCGGGAGACATAATCGCGGCGCAGAAGCGGAATGTCCGTAATTTTTTATACATTTGCAGGAAAACTAACAGCAACACACAAGCAATGGGTTTCGTTCCGTTCACATTCGTCGATTTCATAGACATCATCCTGGTCGCCGTGATCATGTACTGGATCTATCGCATGACCAAAGGTACCAACGCGCCCTATATCCTCTCGGGGATCATCGCCATCTACCTGCTGTGGGTGGTGGTGCGGACGCTCAACATGGAACTATTGTCGACGATACTCGGACAGCTGATCTCGGTCGGGGCCATTGCGCTGATCATCGTATTCCAGCCCGAACTGCGGCGGTTTCTGCAGGTGATCGGGATGCGCCAGAAGCACTTCAACTTCATCACCCGCATCTTCTCGACGGGCGACGATACGGTGCAGACCAACGTAGTGCCGATCGTCACGGCCTGCCGCGAAATGTCGGAAACGAAAACCGGTGCGCTGATCGTCATCGGCCAGCAGAGCGACCTGCGGCTGATCGCCGAGGGCGGCATCGCCCTCGACGCCAAGGTTTCGACGTCGTTGTTAAAAAACATATTTTTCAAGAACGCCCCCCTGCACGACGGCGCCGTACTGATCGAAGGCGACCGCATCGTGGCCGCAAAGTGCATCCTGCCGGTGACGCAGAGCGACGTCCCGAAATCCTACGGCACCCGCCACCGCGCCGCGATCGGCATGAGCGAAATCTCGGACGCCATCATCATCGTCGTTTCGGAGGAGACGGGCGGCATCTCGATCGCGCAGGGCGGGGAGCTCCGCCGCAACATCGACCCCGTGCGCCTGCAACAGACCCTGCAACGCTACCTGACGATCAACACCCGCAAGCGCTCGAAAAAAGAGGTGGCCGAGTAAGGCCGGAGCCAGGAAAAGCCGGGGGGGGGCGATAGTTTCAAGGAACGGCATCGGGCAGACGACGGTCGGGTTACGGAAGCCGGGTGACAGCAGCCCGATGACGGCCAGCCGGACGGCAGAGACCGGAAACCACGGCGGCATGACGGCCAACGGAGGACGGCGACCTGTAACAGCCGGCTGATGACGTCGACCGGGTTAAGACGACCGGGTACGGCGGCCGAATAACGGCAACCGAAAACCAATCGCTTAAGGACAGCGACGAATGGCGGCCAGCAGATGACGGCGACCGGACAACACGGCAAAATCCCGGGCGGAACCAAAGCTCAGGTTCACGGCTTGCGGCAGACCCCGCATCCATTCGAGACGCAACATTCACACGATAAAAGATTAAAACCATGATTTTTCCCGCACAGACTTCCCGCCTCGTACTGCGCGCATGGAGGGAGGATGATTTCGACGCATTTGCGGCCATGAACGCAGACCCGCGCGTAATGGAGTATTTCCCCGCCCCGCTGACCCGGGAAGAGTCGGCAGCATTCTTCGGGCATATCCGCGAAGAGTTCCAAACGGAAGGGTTCGGGCTTTACGCCGTGGAAAGGATTTCGGACGGATCGCAGCTCGGCTACACGGGGCTGCACCGCGTGACGTTCGACGGACTGTGCGGCCAGATCGAGGTTATCTGGCGGCTGCGTGCCGACGCCTGGGGCAACGGCTACGCCCCGGAAGCCGCACAGGCGTGCCTTACGCTCGCGGCAAAACTCGGCATCGAGGAGATAATAGCTTTCACCGCCGTCGCCAACCTGCGCTCGCAGCGGGTCATGCAAAAAATCGGCATGGAGTGCGTGGCCCAGTTCAACCACCCTACCCTGCCGGAAGGACATCCCCTGCGGCGGCATGTGCTCTACTGGATCGGAATCAAGGGATAGATTCCGTTAACGGGCAGGCCCGCAGTCGCATTGCGGCGGAATACCCCGGGGCTGCTGATGCCAGCAACAACAACCCCCGCAAACCATCGAGTTTGCGGGGATTGTTGCCATTCCGGGCAGCGGGGAACGCGTCCCCCCCCGGAGGTCTTGCCCGCGGGAAAATGGCTGCCGCCTTTCCGCTGCACGCATTCATTCCGCAGCGCCCGGTTCCGCGACGCCCACGCAGCGGGGATTATTTCAGCACGAAATCGACGGTTCCGCGGATGTCGTCCGACGCGGCGCCGACATAAGCGGTGAATTCACCGGGTTCAGCGCCCCAGACCCCTTTCGCATCGTCGTAACAGGCGAGCATCCCGGGGTCGATTTCGAACGTGACGGTTCGGCTCTGGCCGGGCGCGAGGTGTACCTTTTCGAAGCCCTTGAGCTCCTTCACGGGGCGCGGCAGCGACGAGAGTTTGTCGCCGATATAAAGCTGCACGACCTCGGCGCCGGCACGTCCGCCCGTATTGGTCACGTCGGCAGAGACCCGGAGCCTGCCCGTCGTTGCAAGCGACGTGCGATCCGCCTGCACGTTGGCAATGTCGAATGTCGTATAACTCAGGCCGTGGCCGAAGGCGAACAGGGGTTCGATCCGCTCCTTCTCGATCCAGCGGTAACCGACGAAGATCCCGTCGCGGTAGACGACCTGCCCGTCGCCGGGATACTCCCCGGCGGAGTGGGCGCTGCAATCCTCCAGACGTACCGGGAAGGTGAAGGGCAGTTTACCCGAAGGGTTGACGGCACCGAACAGTACGTCGGCCAGTGCATTGCCGGCCTCGGAGCCCGAATACCAGGCCTCCAGTACGGCGGGCACGCGGTCGATCCACGGCATCGCCACGGCATTGCCCGAGACGATCGCCACGGCCAGGTTGGGGTTGGCTTCGGCCAAAGCCCCGATCACGGCATCCTGTCCGTAAGGCAGCCCGAGTTGCAAACGGTCGGCGCCTTCGGAATCCTGATGGTCGCCCTTGTTCAGGCCGCCGATAAACACCACGGCATCCACCTTGCGGGCTGCGGCGATGGCATGGGCGAGGAGCTGAGCCCCGGAGCGTCCTTCCGAGAGATCCTGTCCGGTCACAACCCCGTTGTAGTCGCCCGTCACGTCGCCGACGTAACCGCGCTCGTAGAGCACCTCGGCTTTGTCGCCGACGGCCGCACGGATGCCCTCCAGGGGGGTACACTCGTGTTTCACCTTGAGCGACGAGGAACCGCCGCCGACGGTCATCATCTTCACGGCGTTCTCGCCCACGACAAGCAGTTTCTTCGTTTTCGAAAGGTCGACGGGAAGCACCCCGCCGTCGTTCTTGAGCAGCACCATACCCTCGCCCGCGATGCGGCGTGCGGCGGCATTATGCTCCGGCGAGCAGAGCGACCCGAAGGGTTTGCGGCTGTTCATCGCCGTGCGGAAGATCAGGCGCAGCACGCGGCGGGCCTTGTCGTCGAGCTCCCCGGTACCCACCTCGCCCCTGCGGAGCAGTTCGAGGTAGGGATTCGCCAGGTAGTAATTGCCGTAGGCATTGGTCGCGCCCCAGTTCAGGCCGTCCGTCCATGTGCCGAACTCCATGTCGAGTCCCTTGAAGATGGCCTCGCGCGTATCGTGCACGCCGCCCCAGTCGGAGATGACCACGCCGTCGAACGCCCAGTCGCGCTTGAGGATGTCGTTCAGCAGGTATTGGTTGTGGCAGCAATGCTCGCCCTTGTATTTATTGTAGGCGCCCATGATGGCCCAGGCACCGCCCTCTTGCACCGCAGCCTTGAAGGCCGGGAGGTAGATCTCGTGCAGGGCACGGTCGTCGACCACCACGTCGACCTCATGGCGCCGCAGTTCCTGGTTGTTCACGGCAAAGTGCTTCACGCAGGCGGCAACCCCGTTCTGCTGTACCCCCTGCACGTAAGGCACGACCATGCGGGCCGACAGGAAGGGGTCTTCGCCCATATACTCGAAGTTGCGCCCGTTCAGGGGCGTACGGTAGATATTGACCCCGGGGCCCAGCAGCACGTCCTTATCCCGGTAACGCGCCTCCTCGCCGATGGATTTGCCGTAGAGGGCCGACATTTCGGGGTTCCACGTCGCGGCGAGGCACGTCAGTGCGGGGAATGCCGTACACGAGTCGTTCGTCCAGCCGGCCTGATCCCACTCGTCCCACAAGACCTCGGGGCGGATGCCGTGCGGGCCGTCGGTGCACCACACTTCGGGGATGCCCAGCCGCGGGACGCCCGCCGACGAGAATTTAGACTGCGCATGCAGCAACCCGACCTTCTCTTCGAGCGTCATCCGCGAAAGAGCGTCCTCGACACGCTTTTCAAGCGGCTGCGACTCGTCCAGATAGACGGCCACATCGCCCCGGGATTGCTGGACGCCCGTGCAGGCGACCGCCGCGAGGGCGCACAATGCGGCAACGCCCTTTACATAAGTTTTGGCTTTCATTCGAAAATATATTTAAAATAAATATGCATATACATATAATTTTTTAATCAATCACTTGAAACAACAAAGATAAAAATTATTTTAAGACCCGACAAAAATAAAGTTATTTCTTTACAGACAGAACCATTAAAGGCATTAATTAGGATCCGAGACGGACACAGCAGGAAGAGGATTCGGAGGGGTGGAACGCGGAGAGGAGGACACGGAAAGGGATGCCCGAAAAAGAGGTTCAGGAAGGAGGCTCGGAGAGGATGCAGGACGGGGTGCAGGAAAAGGACACCCGTGAAAGGAGGCTCAGAAAGGATGCAGGAAGAGCCGCAGGAAAAGAACAGCAGAAAAGGAGGGTCGGAGAGGATAGCAAAAAAGAACGAAATGAAGGAACGCACGTGAACAAGCTGTGCCGGAAACAAGAAGTACAGGCCGGAAGGACAAAGCCAGAAAAGCAGGGGCATAAAAGGACGGAGGGACTAAGGACAGGAACAAACAAGAACAGACAGGAATAAACAAGAACAGACAGGAATAAACAGGGGTAAAACAGGGGTAAAACAGGGATAAACAGGGATAAACAGGGGACGGAAGGACGGAAAAATTAAAGACAGAGGCAGAGGCAGAGGAGAGGGGCTGGACGGGACAGAGAGCGAAGGCGAGTGAAGGAAACGGCGGGGGCGAGGACGGGTGGTGGACAGGCGAGGACAGGCGAGGACGGGCGGGGACGGGCGGAGACGGGCGGAGACGACGGAAACAACGGAAACGGCGGCGGCGACGGAGACGGGGACGGCGGCGGACAGCGGTGGGCAGTGGGCGGTGGACAGCAGTGGACGGTGGACAGCGGTGGACGGTGGACAGCGGTGGACAGCGGTGGACGGTGGACAGCGGTGGGCGGTGGAAGCAGAAAAAACAAGAAATGCACGATACAAAAAAGACCGCGGAATCGCTTCCGCAGTCTTTTGTCGTCTGCTTCCCGTCCGTCAGGGGCGGCCTCCGGGATACTACCCTATTCGGCGGGCTGCTCCGCAGGGGTTTCGGCCGGAGCCTGTGCCGGAATCTCAGCCTGGGGCATCGTGGCGGGCGCCTCGGTCTCAAGGACACGCTCCTGAAATGCCTTGGCGTCCTTCGAAATTTCGCTATTGCTCTCTGCGACGCGCCCCTTGTCCATGGCGAGCGTAGCCACGAGGCTCAGCACAACGATAGCGATAGCCATCGTCCAAGTGAATTTCTCGAGGAAATCCGAAGTTTCACGCACACCCATGACCTGGTTGGACGCGCCGAAATTGGCGGCCATGCCGCTCTTGGGGTTCTGCACCAATACCGCAAGGATCACCAGAACGCTGGCAATGAGTATCAAGGCAATGCAAATCGTGTATAACATATCGTTGAAATTTAATTATTGTTTTCCAATTTGCCAATTAGCTCGGCAAAGTAAATACTTTTTTCGGGATTTCGCAAACTTAATTTGCGATAAATCGCTATGGCTTTGTCCCGAAGCCCCTGGGCAAGATAGATTTCCGCCAGTTCCTCGCTCACGACCTGGTCGTCGTCGTCCAGCACGGCCTCGGTGCACACCTCCTCCTCGGGTTCGCCGTCGGCGGCCACGATGCGCAGATCCTCCTCGCGCAGGAAACGGTCGATGATGTCGTCGGACGACAGCCGGCACAGGGCATCGGCATCGACCGCAGCCATGCGCAGCGAACTCTGCGCACGCCACGGGGCGGTCACGTCCAGCCGGGGATCGGGCCTGCCCGTGGCGATTTCGCGCACGATACGCGCCAGGTCGAACCACTCGCAGCGCGCGAGCAACGCGTCGAGTTCCGCCTCTGCGGGAAGTTCACCCGCGCCGGACGATGCGATATATTGTTTCAGGTCAGCCATTGCCGCGAAGGTTTACCAGTTCGAAGCCGAAGCCTGGAAAATGTCCGTCACCAGCTTGTCGACGATCTGCGGGATGAGCTCCCCCTCGACTTCGGTCAGCAGGCGCGTGGATTCGTAGTCCTCGTAGGCCGTGAAAGTCCTGTTCCAGGACTGTTTCTCGTCGAGGGCATTCGTGAAACGCACCTTGATGGTGATCGTCAGGCGGTTCAGCAGGGCGTAATCGTCGCTCGACACCGACGCCGTGGTGGAGGTATAGTTGATGATCTCGCCTTCGAAAGCGAAGTCGCCGCCCTCTTCGACCTGCATCAGGCGGGTACGGCGGGTGAACATGTCGACGAGTGCATCGGTGAGCGTCGAGCTGAGGATGGGCGCAACCATCGTGGCGTTGTTGGGGAAATAGGCCACGCTGAAAGTCCTGGCATCGGGCGGGATCGAGGCGCCCGAGAGCGAATATTTGATGGCCACGCCGCACCCGGTCAGCAGGGCGGCACAGAGGGCCGTGATTGCAAGTTTTATCTTCATCTTAAAAATCATATCGATTGTTCTGGCACCCGCAAGGAAGCCACTTCTTTTTTATTTAAACTTCATTCATCGAAAATACCATCAGAAGGTCATTCGGCTCTTTTTCAGCAAAACAACCGCTCGCCGAAATAATGACACTATTTGAATAAGTAGAATATCTTGTTGGATAATTCATCCGTATATTCGTCTTTAGAAACATCTTTCGGTCGATCAAACTTAATCCAAATAATCGAAAAATCATATTCCCACGCTACTTTCGCTACGGCATTGAACGTATCCGGATTACGCTTCCTACAAGCGCATACAATCACCTGACACCCCATCTGCACTAACTTTTCCAAATTTACATAAGTGTAGCATATTTGGTCTCCCTGGCTTAAAAATCCTGTAAGCCCGTATTTGGTAATCCCCGTAAGAGAAAAATCGACCACATTGGAAGGAGACGGCAAAGGCCCCCACACCGATGTAACGCCAGAGATTATTTTACTGCCTGCCAATTTATTGAAAGTCTTATTGATTGTCGTTGTTTTTCCTTCATAGGCATCACCCAGAACGGCAATGATATATTTTTGTGGCAGCATAAATAAAATCTATTAAACTTGCATGCAATACATGTCCATTCAATTCTCTTCGATGCCCAGCTCCTTGATCTTGCGGTAGAGCGTGCGTTCGGACATGAACAATTCGGCGGCGGCCTCGCGGCGGCGCCCGTTATTGCGGCGCAGGGCGCGGATGATCTGCTCGCGCTGCATGTCGGCCTTAGTCATCTCGCGCGGCGGCTCGTCGGTGACATCCTCGCTCTCGGCATAGACCGCCGCGGGGGCATAGGCCGAGGCGGAACTCTGTGCCGTGGTCGGCAGCAGCGCCTTGACGTCGTGCACAGGCCCGCAGGGTGCCTGGGGGTTATGCATCAACTCGGACATCATCCGCTTGAGGTCGTTGATGTCGGCCCGCATGTCGAACAGCACCTTGTAGAGCAATTCGCGTTCGGTGGACATCGTGTCATCCGCGCGCATGCCCCCCATCGGCGCGGGCGTCCCGCCGTCCTGCGGCGGAAGGTAGCGGGACAGCACATCGGCCGTGATAAGGCGGGTCTGTTCGATGGCCGAGATCTGCTCGGCCACGTTTTTCAGCTGGCGGATATTGCCCCGCCAGTAATAATGCATCAGCATCTCGCGCGCTGCGGCATCGAGCGTCACGGCGGGCATACGGTACTGTGCGGCCACGTCGGCGGCGAACTTGCGGAACAGCAGCGGGATGTCCTGCGGCCGCTCGCGCAGCGAAGGCACCGTGATCGGCACCGTGCTGAGGCGGTAGTACAAGTCCTCGCGGAAACGCCCCGAAGCGATGGCCTGCTGGAGGTTCATATTCGTGGCGGCAACGACGCGGACATCGGTTTTCTGCACCTTGGACGACCCGACGCGGATGAACTCGCCCGTCTGCAACACGCGCAGCAGGCGCGCCTGGGTCGGGTGCGGCAACTCGGCGACTTCGTCGAGGAAGATCGTCCCCCCGTCGGCCTCCTCGAAATAGCCCTTGCGGGCTTCGAGCGCCCCGGTGAAGGAGCCTTTCTCATGCCCGAAGAGTTCCGAATCGATGGTACCTTCGGGAATCGCCGCGCAGTTGACGGCTATATATTTATTGTGTTTGCGCGCCGAATAGGCGTGGATGACCTGCGGAAAGAACTCCTTGCCCACGCCGCTCTCGCCCGTGACAAGGACGGTCAGGTCGGTGGGGGCCACACGCACGGCGACCTCCAGCGCCCGGTCTAAAAGTTCCGAAGTGCCGATGATGCCGAAGCGCTGCTTGACTGTGGTGATGTCCGTCATTTATTCCGTTATGGGTTGTTCGGGCGTCGCCGCGCCCGTGTCCGTTGCGGGCTGCGGGTCGGCGGGTTGTTCGAGGTACTGCATTTCGGCCTCCTTGTCGTTCGCTTCACGCAGATAGCCGAAAGCGATGGCGGCGACGGCGATGGCGGCGGCGATGGCGGCGACCCAAATGAAACGGTCGGCACGGCGCCGGCGCGGCGGCCGGTCGACATAGGTGTAGGCGGCGGTAGTCTTCGGCGGCTTGCCGTAGCGCAGGCCCCGCACCGAAGGGTCGGGGTTCATCTTGGCCGAGGGCGACACGCGCGGCTCGGAATAAGGCAGTTTCGGGGGTGTTTGCCCCGCAGGTGCGGGCCGCGTCCCGGCCGGAACCGAGGCGGCACCCGGCGCTGCGTCCGCAGCGGACTGCACAGGCCGCGGCTCGTAGGCGAAGGCGATCGTCCCGTTGGGGCCGGGACGCAACACCCCGAAGCCGTCGAGCCGGAACTCCTGCCCGTGCTGGGCGGCATGGCGCACCTCGAAGACAAAGCGGTCGATCTCGCCCGCAGCCTCCAGTTCACCGACGCCCGCCTCTCGCAGCAGGCCGCGCAGCACACCGTCGTCGCGTTTGAGCAACTCCGAAAAAACAATGCTTACGCCCGGCTCCTTGACGATGAACGTCCCGAGCTGGGGCACGACGAGCCGCTTGTGCGACCCGAGATATTGCGATATGGTCTGAACCAACACGATTGAAATCCACTTTTAAAATCCGGTTCAAAAATACCCTTTTCCGATGAAAAAAGCAAAATTCGGCACGGATTTTCAAAATAATCGGGCAAACTATTGGTTATACGAAAAATATTCGTTTGATTTGCATCCCGAAATTTCAAAAAATCCGGACAAGCTACTTTGGCCCGAAATTACGGATGTAGCGAAGACGGATTGCCGAAACTTACACGAACCAGCCATGAAAGACAAGTACATTGACCTCATCGAACAGACGTTCGACTTCCCGCAGGATGAGTTCTCGGTCGAAGACAACGAGTTGAATTTCCATGACATCCCGCTCATGGAACTGATCAAACAGTACGGTACGCCGCTCAAGATAACGTACCTGCCGAAGATCTCGCAACAGATCAACCGCGCCAAGCGCATGTTCAACGTGGCGATGGCGAAGGTCGACTACAAAGGCTCGTACAACTATTGTTACTGCACCAAGTCGAGCCATTTCTCGTTCGTGCTGGAGGAGGCCATGAAGAACGACGTCCACCTGGAAACGTCGTCGGCATACGACATACATATAATCAATGCGCTTTACGACGGCGGCATCATCGACAAAGACCGTTACATCATCTGCAACGGGTTCAAGCGCCCGCAGTACGTGGAGAACATCGCCCAGCTGGTGAACGACGGCTTCGTCAACACGATCCCCGTGCTGGACAACAAGGAGGAGCTCGACCTGTTCGAGGACGCCTTCACCAAGAAATGCAAGGTCGGCATCCGCATCGCCTGCGAGGAGGAACCCAAGTTCGAGTTCTACACCTCGC
>OWIW01001697.1_pt1 | contig 11155 bp, 9 predicted proteins | sample 2433821 | NCBI WGS metagenome assembly OWIW01 (sample SAMN05065751, study PRJEB22554) | human gut metagenome | biome: ENVO:2100002; feature: ENVO:00000062; material: ENVO:00002003 | host: Homo sapiens | place: USA | reverse complement strand
TCTACACTTCTAGCTTCGTCGGCAGCGTCAGATGTGTATAAGAGACAGCCCTTTTTGTCATTCCTTCGTTTCGGCCTCCTGCCTTTCCGCCTCCCGTTGCTTCTTCCATTCGGCAAATTCCCGCTGGCCCTCCTCGCTCTCATAGAAAGCGAGAATGTCCGGCATGATACAGCGGGCTATCGCTTCAATTTGGTGCTGGGGAATGTCGGTGTTGTTTATCAGCTTTTTTCTTCTTCCCAAATGTACCTCCGTGTTTCTCAAAAATAGTGTTACCGCTGGTAGTCCTTAGGGCGTTTCTGCCCCCTCTGCTGTTCTTTCAATGCCTGCCTGACCTCTGGCGGTATGCTGTTGACAAACCGCCGAAGCTGCTCGTTTTCCTTTTTCAGCATAAGCACCTCCATCTGCTTCTGGATACTCTTTTCGCTGTTGACCTGTTTCTGTAAGCCCTCGTTCTCCTGTGTCAGATAGTCGATGGTAGCCTGGTATTTCTTCATCTGCCCCAAGTGGGTTTCCAGCCGGGAGAAGTACGGCCCCACCATCTCCATGATTTCGTCCCGCTTCTTCCCGGCGTTCAGCACCCCGATTTCCGATACCGCCTTTTCTATGGCCTTCTGCTGGCGAGTGAGGTCTACGGACTGCTTGAACAGCCATGTGGGAATGTGCTTGCGCCGGGTGACGAGGGCGTTCTCGCCCCGCTTGAGGACGGGGAACGCCTTTTTCATGTGGGCGTGAAACTCGTCCTGCCACTGGGAGAGCTGCACCCGGTTGCCCAAAATCTCCTTTGCCGACAGCCGCCCGTCCTCCGTGATGGGGGTGAAGCACAGGTGAAGGTGGGGCGTTTTCTCGTCCATGTGTACCACGGCGGAAAAGATATTCCCCCGGCCCACCTTCTTCTCCATGAAGGCCACCGCCTCCGTGAAGTAGGTTTGCACCTCCTGCTTGCTCCTGCCCGTGAAGAACTCCGGGCTTGCCGTTATCAAGGTGTCCACAAACATGGTGCTGTCCTTCCGGGTGCGGCACCCCGCCGCCTTGATACGGCTGTCGATCTCCCTGCGGTATTTCTGTTTGGGCTGGATGATGTGAAAATTGTCCCCGCTTCTGCTCTTGTCGATGTCCGGGTTACTGGCGTACTGCTCTTTGGTGCGCTCGTGGTGGGCCTCCAGCGCCCCGGCAGGCCCCGCCTTGTGCTTGGCGAAGCGTAAAATTGCGTGCTGTGCCTTTTGTGCCATTGTACCTCCTTGTTGACAGCGTTTCCCCGTTTCCGGGGGTGGGAATGATAGGACTCAGGCCCCCTCTGTTCCGGGGTCTGAACGCCTTGCAAACAGGGGCTTTTCAGCCCCTAAATGTCCACACTTCAAACACCTCCCTGTTTGCTTTTGGGCGCAGAAAAGCCACGCCCGCCGCTTCACGGCTTGCGTGGCTTTACCGCCCTGTTTCGTTTTCGTACTGGATAAAACGCTTCTTGATGGCCTCCATGCGCTTGACTACCTGAACCCGCTGAGGGAACAAGCATACCTGACGCTGAACACGTCGGAGGGAATCAATCCGGAACGTGTGACATGCCCGGAGAATCTTCGCGCGGAGCCGGAAAGCAATCAGGCCATGGAACTGGTGATGGGACTGTTCTACACAGCCATCGACCTGGACAGCCCGGAAGAACGGTGGGTCCTGTACAATATGGCCTCTCGGCTGGATGAAAAACATGGGCTGACCGCAGCCGGAACCTTACAAAAATAAGATATATGGACAGCGGGGTTTCTCATACGGGAGGCCCCGTTGTCAGTCTCTACAGTTCGCCATCTTGCCCGGTCGCTTTCTCGCTCTCCACGTCGCAGTCCAGTTCCCCCAGGCCCTCGGTTTCCTCCAGCCAGTAGGGGAGGGCGGGGGCGAAGGTGATTCTGCGGCCATCCCGCTCGCATACAATTCTCACACTTTCACCCCCGCAAGCATTTTCCTGGTGGCGTTTCTGGTTTTCCGCGCCACCTGTGACGGCGTCATTTCAGCGCCGTAGAAGTTCAGTGTCTGATTGAAGCCAGCGGCCACCGGCACGCTCGCCCCGGCGCTTCCGGCAGAAGACAGAGTCGTGACCCTCGCCTTTCCGTTCAGCAGGGACAGCAGTTCGGGACCGTTTTCGCCGACCACGGCGCTGCCCGCCTCCAGGATTCCGCCCTTCGCCAGATATGCGATTTCTGGAATACTGGGGATCATCGGGATTCCGGCGCCCAGCATGTTGATCACGCTCATGACTTTGTTAATCCCGTCTATGAACATGTTGATGAAGCCGATAGCCTTATTCAGCAGGAAGATGACGCCGTTCAGCGGGGCCTTCACGATGCCCTCCAGGGCCTCGAAGATCCCGCGGAATATATCCTGGACGCCCTGCCAGGCGCGTTCCCAGTCTCCCGTAAAGACGCCCGTCACAAGGTCGATGACGCCCTGGAAGATGGTCTTCACGCCGTCGATGATTTGCACCACATTGTCTTTGAAGGCGGTCAGGTATGCAGGGTTCCCGATGTCGTCCAGGACAGGGTTCCCCGCCTCGTCCAGCTGCGTGACGCGCCGGATCAGCTTCACTCTGTCGCTGAAGTACAATATAGGGATGAATCTGGAAGAATGAGGAAAAGACAGCCGTCGTTTATGGACAAGGGAAAGACCGGGGCCGTCCGCACGTTGGTGCGGACGGCCCCGGTCTTCTTTTACCGAATCTCCGTCATCTGGGCCATATCGCCCTTCAAATGCTCGTAGATATCCCGGTAGAGCCGATAGTATTCGTCGTATTTGGCGTGGCGGGCCGGGTCGGGGCTGATCTTTTCGTCCAGCACCTGCCACTTTTTCAGATCCTCCACCGTGAGCACGCCCGTGCCCAGGCCCGCCAGCATCACGTCCCCCAGGTTGGCCTCCACGTCGTGGATGGGGCAGACCACGCTGTGGCCCGTCACATCGGCAAAAATCTGCTTCCACAGGGGCGACTTGCTCACGCCCCCCGCCAGCAGGATGCGCTCCCCCAGCTCGGTGCCGCAGGACTCCATGGTGTGCCGCAGGGAGTAGGCCACCGCCTCCAGGAAGGCCCGGTAGATGTGGGCCCTGGTGTGGACCAGGGACAGGCCGAAAATCACGCCCTTGGCCTCGGTGTCCCACAGGGGGCTGCGCTCCCCCATGAAATAGGGCAACACCACCAGCCCCTCGCTACCAGCGGGGATGCGCTCCGCCTGCCGGTCCAGCACGGCGTAGGCGTTCAGGCCCCCCATCTCCTCTGCCCGCTTCTCCTCCTGGGCGAAGGTGTCTCGGAACCATTTCACCACGGCCCCCGCCGTGGCCCCGCCGCCGAAGGAGTAGGTCAGCTTCTTGGCCTGGTAGACATAGGGCCAGGCGATGAGGTCCTCCGCCCCGATGGGCTGCTCATGGATGAGGGCGGCACACATGCTGGTGCCGATGGCGGCGGCGTACTCGCCGGGGGCGAAGACCCCCAGGCCCAGGGTGGCCACGCCGCAGTCCACCCCGCCGTTGAACACCGGCGTGTCCGCCGGAAGGGCCAGCTCCGTGGCGGTCTCCGCCGTCAGCCGGCCCACAATCTCGGTGTTCTCCACGATGCGCTCCGGCATTATGGTCCGGGGGACCCCCATGTCGTCCATCAGCTCATAGGACCAAGAGCGGGTGTTCATGTCGAACAGCCCGCCTAAGTTCCCCGCCGAGGAGTAGTCGATAGCCATCTGGCCGGTGAGCTTGTAGATGATGTAGGCGTTGGGGGGCAGGAACAGCCGGGTCTTGGCCCAGTTTTCCGGATCGTTGTCCCGAATCCAGAGGATTTTTGTATACCCATAGTAGGGGTCGGTTCCGTTGTGGGTGATGCGCTTGAGCTTGGCCTGGTCCACGTGGGCTTTCACCCAGGCCTCCTGCTCCCCCGCCCGCCGGTCCATCCAGATGAGGCAGGGCCGCACCGGCTCCATGTGCTCGTCCAGGGGCACGCCCGAACCGCCATACAGGCCGCTGACGCACAGGCCCTTGACGTCCGCCGGGTCCACGTCCGCCTTCTCCACCGTCCCGCGGATGGAGTTTTTGGCCGCCTCCAGCCACACGCCGGGCCACTGCTCGGCCCACAGGGGTCTGGGGGTGAGCACGTCGTACTCCTGCAGGTCCTGGGCAATCAGGTTCCCGGCCGTGTCCATGAGGATGGACTTGGTCCCCGAGGTGCCCACGTCCGTGCCGATTAAATAGTCCATGGCGCTCTCCTCTTAAAAAGTGATGGCGACCTTGAAGTCCCCGTATTTGCCGGTGGCGTGCTCGAAGGCCGCCTCCCACTCCTCGATGGGGAAGGTCTTGGACAGCACGCCGTCGGTGCCCAGGGTGCCGTTGGCGATGTGCTCGATGACGTAGGGGTAGCAGTAGGGGGACAGGTGGGAGCCCAGCACGTCCAGCTCCTTCCGGTCGCCGATGATGGACCAGTCCACGGTGGTGGGCTCAGCAAAGACGGAGAACTCCACAAATTTGCCCAGCTTGCGGACCATCTGGAGGCCCTGGGTGACGGAGGAGGGGTGGCCGGTGGCCTCGATATAGGTGTCGCAGCCGTAGCCGTCGGTGAGCTTCAAAATCTCGGCCTGCACGTCCATCTTGCCGGGGTTCCACACCAGGTCGGCCCCCAGCTCCTTGGCCTTGTCCAGCCGCTCGTCCTTCATGTCCAGGACGATGAGCAGCTTGGGCCGGCGCTGCTTGGCATAGGTCACCATGCCCAGGCCCAGGGTGCCCGCTCCGGAGAGGACCACCACGTCCTCGGCCTGGATGTCCGCCCGGTCCACGCAGTGCTTGGCGCAGGCGTAGGGCTCGATGAGCAGGGCCTTTTCCAGGGGCAGCTCCTTGGGGACCTTGTGGACCACGGCGTTCTTGGGCAGGCGCATATACTCGGCCATGCCGCCGTTGACGCTGTCGAAGAAGCCGAAGGTCTTGTGGGGCTGGCACATCCAATAGTGGCCGTCCTTACAGAAGCGGCACTCGCCGCAGGGGTAGATCTGGTCGGCGGTGAGGCGGTCCCCCACCGCGAAGCCCTTCACGTTCTCCCCCACGGCGGCGGCCACGCCGATGAACTCGTGGCCGGGGATGAAGGGGGGCTCTACCCAGGCCGGCTGGCCGTTGCCGCCCCAGAACATTTCCGCGCCGTGCTGGCACTTCAGGTCCCCGGCGCAGACGCCGCAGCCCTCCACCTTCAGAATGATGTCGTTGGGCCCGCACTCCGGGGCGGGATAGGCCGACTCGAAGCGGTAATCGCCGCGGCCATAGGCCACCAGGGCTTTCATTGTCTTAGGAATCGACATGATTCTCTCCACCTTTTATTATGTAAACTTATACGTCCAAGATCGCGCCGTAGGAGCGGAGCAGGGCCCGGACCTCCTGGGGGTCGATGTCCCGGGGCTCCGTCCCCTTCTGGACGGCCAAGGCGGCGCCGATGCCAGCGGCCTCGCCCACGGCCATGCACAGGGTCATGATTCGGGTGGAACCGAAGGCCACGGCGTCCACGCTCATGCACCGCCCGGCCATCATCAGCCCGCCGATGTCCTTGGCCACGGCGCAGCCGTAAGGCACGCCGTAGGGCTCGTCGATGGTCTTGGTATAGGTGCCCTCCCCCACGCCGTTGTGGATGTCGATGAAGTAGGAGTACAGAGCGATGGTGTCCTCGGGCACTCTGCCGTCGATGCAGTCCTGGCCCGTGAGCTTCCGGATGCCCATGATCCGGCGGGACTCCCGCACGCCAATGACGGCGTTCACCGAGGTCATATAGCACTCCTCGAAGCCGGGCACGTTATCTTGAAGCATCTTAATGAGGGGCAGGATCTGCAGGTGGGCCTCCTGCTCCCCCCGGCTCAGGTCGTGGACGTCACTGCCGTCGAAGTTCTGGATGCGGATGGTGTTCACCGCCACGTGGCCGGGGATGGGCAGGCGGATATAGATCACCGTGTCCCGCTGGATGGGGCACTTGCCCTCGGCCCGGAGCTTTTGGATCATGTGGTTGAGTCCGAAGAAGATATGGCCGGGGTTGGCGCGGAAGAAGTCGGCGTCGTAGCCCTCCCGGATGTGGGTCAGGCCCATGCTGTACGGCAGCTCCTCCGGGTGGGCGGCGATGAAGTCAATGAACTTGTCAAAGTCCACGCCCCCCAGGTTGAACATGAGGGATGGGGGCTGGAGCACGCCGGTGCCCTCCTGGCCCTTTTCATACTCGGCCCCGGCCAGATAGGCCACGTCCCCGTCGCCAGTGGCGTCGATAAAGACCTTGGCCCGGAGCTCGATATTGTGCCCCTTGCCGGTGACGGTGACGGCGGTGAGCTCCCCCGCCTCCACCGTGGCGGCGGTGACCTCGCAGTGCATCAGCAGGTCGATGCCGTAGTCCTTGGCCCACTGGAAGCAGATGATGCGGCTGTAAAAGGGGTTCACCGTGGTGGAGGACAGGTGGAAGGGGCAGTACTGGTGCCCGGCGGTGCCCTCCAGGGCGGCCAGGTCGTCCACCATCTTCTGGGCCAGGCCCCCCACCACCTGCCGCTTGTGCATGTCTAAAAAGGCCAGGAACGGCAGGCCGGAGGCCATCTGGCCCCCCAGGTAGCCCAGCCGCTCCACCAGGACCACCTTGGCCCCCTGCCGGGCCGCAGACACCGCTGCAGCCATGCCGCCGGGCCCGCCGCCGATGACGGCCACGTCATAGGCGGCCTGTTCTGTCTTGAAGTCGTTTACCATGTTATTTCTTTTGCCCCTTTCCGGACAGCGCTCTCATGATGGGATTGTCCTCAAATATCTTCCTGGCCGTGTCCCGGCCCTGGAATTCCGCGTCGTTCACCGAGTGGTTCACCAGTTGGGCCGCCCCCTCCCGGTGGGGCAACCTGCCCCGGGCCTCATACCAAGTGTAGGAGAATCCGTGGGCCCCGATCTCGGACAGGGCCCGGATGCCGGACCTGCCCAGCTTCACCGGGCCCAGTTCCAGCTGGGGGACCGTGTACTGCCTGGAGGTCTGCCCCAGGCGGGTGCACTCGAAGTGGTGGAAGATCTCGTGGGCCAGAATCAACTCCTCCGCCGCCCCCTGGCTCAGGCCGTTGGCGTCGGCCCACTTGCGGATGGAGTCGTCATAGAGGAAGATGGTCTTCCGCCCGGCGTAATACTCGCTGAAATAGCGCACCTTGCCCGAGACCTTATCCACGGCCCGGTGCTCCACGGCCAGGCCCTCGGCCTTTGCCACCTCATAAATGGTCTGACGCGGGTGCTCCTCCAAGGCCGCCGCCGCCGCAGCGGCCCCGGTGTCCCAGGCCCGGTCAGCGATGGCGTCCAGGTCCTGGGCCGGAATCTTGTGGTACAGCAGGTCCCGCTTCAGCTCCTCCCGGGAGGCCAGCTTGTCAGGAAAGGGATACACGCGCATACCGGGACCTCCTTTCGATTACCCACACGGGATGGTCCCTCCCGCGGGGCCCCCTTCGGGGGCGGTGCCGCTGGCCTTATCCCCGCTCGTTCTCGGTGGTCTTGGTGCAGATCATAATCAGCTTCTCGTCGGTGCCCACGCCGGCCAGCTCCACCTGGCATAGGGACAGGATCTGGTTCTCGCTCTGCATCCCCGCCAGGTCGATGATGCGCCGGCCCAGCACCACATAGATGTTGGGGATCTCGGCCCCGCCGTCGCCGTGGACGGTGTTGTCGTCCAGCAGGCGCTTGATGGTGGACTTCCACTTGCCCGGCATACACTCGGTGACCTCGGCGTTCTTCTTCTGGAGCCGGATCACCCCGTCCCGGTCGATGAGGCGGAGCGTGTTCACTTTTTTCTTGAAGAAGAGCATGGTCTTCACGGTGTGCTCGCACATCACCGCCGCCATGTTGCCGTTGTCGGCGGCGATACGGACCTGGGAGAGCTCCACCTTCAGGTTCTCTGCGGCGATCTGGAGCAGCTCCTGGTCGGTCTTCTGCTCCCCGCTGAGCTCCTTGGTCCGTAGCTCGGTGGCCCCCACCGCCACGGCCCGCACCTTCTGGTGCTGGGTGTCCACCTCGATCTTCACCTCGATGGTGTTGGGGTCGGCCCCAGACTGGACGGCCTTGCGCACTGCCTCCCGGCGGATAGCCAGGATGTCCTCCTCCGTGGGGTTGGACACCGTCCGCTCCACCATGTCCCGGACCATGGCCAGGGCCACGCCGATGGGGGAGATGACGGGGGCGTTTTTGGCGATCTTGTGCTTGCAGCCCATGTACTCGGCCAGGTGGGGCACCACCGAGGCCGCGCCGCCGCCCCCGCCCACGAAGGTGAGGGTGCTCTTGTCCAGGCCGTAGTCCTTGATGAGGCTCTCCACCACCTTGCTGTTCTTGGCGGCGGAGAACTCCAGCACCTTCCTGGCGCACTCCTCCACGGTGAGGCCCATGTTGTCGGCCAGGGGCTTCCAGGCCCGCCGGGCCGCCTCCACGTTGCCGTGGGCGTAGCTGTCCCCGGGCACAAAGCCGGCGATGTTGGCCGCCCCGGACAGGGTGAGGGAGAACTTCTTCCCCCCGGCGCACTCCACGTAGGCGTACTCCGGGTCCCCCTCCTTGGGGCGGATGGACTTGAGCACCGGGTCCACGATGTCCGCCGGGTCGGTATAGCACTCGTAGGCCAGGTTGGCGATGTGGGCCGACCGGGGGCCGGTATCCACGGCCTTACCGTCCCTGATCTCCACCATGGACCCGCCGCCGATGCCCACGGTGCGCACGTCCAGCGAGTTGACATAAGTTTTGTGGCCGCCCACCTCGGCGTACTTGACCACCACATTGCCGTCCTTAACGCAGGAGATGTCGGTGGAGGTGCCGCCCACCTCCAGGAAGATGCCGTCGGTGAGCTTTTCGTACATCAGTGCTCCGGCCACGCCGGCGGCGGGGCCGGAGAGGATGGTGAGGATGGGCCGGTTGCGGACCTCCTCCACGGTCATGACGCCGCCGTCGCAACGCATGACCATCAGGGGGGCGCCAATGTCGGCGTTCTTGATAGACGTCTCGGTCATGTTGGCCGCGTCCAGCATCTTGGGCAGGATGGAGGCGTTGATGACGGCGGTACGGGTGCGGACCTTGAGGCCGTAGAGCTTGGACACATCGTTGCCCACCGTGACGGGCAGGCCCTGGGCCTTGCACAGCTCCAGGACCGCGTTCTCGTTGGCGGGGTCGTCCACGCTGAATGCCTCGGTGGCCACGATGGAGTGGGCCCCCTGGGCCGACACGTCCTCCAGGGCCTTCTTCACGCCCTCGGTGAACGCGGACATGTCGCCGGTGTTCACATAGGCGCTGTATGTCTTGAGCCATTTGCCGGCGGCCAGCTCGATATTTCCGATGTTGGTGTCGCTCTTGGACTTCATGCCCTGGACGCCGCTGCCCAGGGTGATGATGCCCACAGGGGCCACGTCGCCCTCCAGCAGGGCGTTGGTGGCCTGGGTGGTGCCATGAGCGATGAAGGTCACGTCCTCGGGGGCGATATGGCAGGTCTCCATGATCTTGCTCAACACCTGCACGATGCCTGCGGCCACGCCTTCTTTGGCCTCGTGGGTGGTGGGCATCTTCACGCTGCCCAAAAGCTCATACGTCTCGTCGTTGATGGCCACGGCATCGGTAAAGGTGCCGCCCACGTCGATTCCGATCCTTACTTTCATAAACTGTGTCTCCTAAATTCGGTTCAAGTGATGATCCGGAAAGAACCGGGGACGCGGAGCCCGGAGCCGCCGCATCCCCGGCACCTTTCCACGGAGGGAGTGGTGGGAAACGGGGGATATCAGAAGTAGAGGGCCACCATGATCACCACCGTGACGGCGGTGACCACCCAGTTGGCCAGGAAGACCTTGTTGGTGGTGGTGACCGGGTCATAGCCCACGAAGTTGGAGGCCCAGACCACTTGGGTGGAGGTGGGGCAGGACTGGCTGGGCCAGCGGTAGGCCGCGTAGAACACGGCGGACAGGGCGGCCACGGGCACGGCGTTCACCGCCACCATGGACGCGGCCAGGCCGGCGCCTAAGCCCATCAGGTTGAATGGGCCGCGGTACAGTCCCAGAGGGGCCAGCACGCACACGAAGATGACCAAGGCCACGGCGGTGCGGGGGGTGATCATCTCCATGAAGGGCTTGATAGCCGCCTGAGTGGTGGGGGCGGTCATGGCGTTGATGATCATGCCGATGCCGAACATAAGCCCGGCGGTGGGTGCGCCGTCCTTGAAGCCCTCGTAGCAGCACTGGACCAGCATGGAGGAGTACTTGTTCCATCTGCCCTTGACGGTGAAGACGATGGCCCAGACGATGCCGATGAGGAAGATTGGGATCGCGTCCAGCCGGAAGATCAGCATGACCAGGACCACCACCAGGGGGGTGGCGCAGGCCAGCAGGCCCCGCACGCCGGTAAGGTGGGGCCGCTTCTCGGCCTCTTTCTCCTCCTCCACCGGGGCGGCGAAGGCGAACTTCATACCGTTTTTCTTGAAGTTCCAGGCCAGGTAGGCTACGAAGAAGACCACGCAGACCGCGCACAGGATGGCGGCGCACAGGGTCATCTCCCTCATGGACACGCCGGTGATGTTGGCGATGGCAGAGATGTTGGCCGGGTTGAGGCAGTAACCGCCGCACATGGCCGCCAGGAAGGCGTTGCAGGCCACGATGGGGGGCACGCCCACGGACAGCAGGATGGGCAGGACCACCGCGCCCACCATGGCCACGGCACCGGTGCCGAAGAGCACGGTAAAGAGGAACGTGGTCACGACGCACAGGGCGATGGACACGACGAAGGGTTTGTCGCCGCCCAGTTCGGCGGCCTTTTTAATGATGGTGTCGGTGACGCCGGTGCGGTAGAGGATCTGGCTCAGCCAGCAGCTGAAAAGGATGGCCACGTACGTACCCACCAGCTTGGTTGCGCCGGTGGAGAGGACGAAGGTCAAAATGCCCTCGTCCCCCTTCAAGGGCAGACCGCCCGCGATGCCAATCAGGACGGCCATCAGAGGCAGGGCCAGAAGGGCAGGCAACTTTTTGCTCATCATCAGGGCCGCCATCACGATGAATATCACAACTACGATAATACCAGTGATCATGATTTCTCCTCGCTTTCTTTCTCGTTCTGTCTTCGCTTACGCCTGCTGGACTGCTCCACCTCCACATCTGTCTCTTATACACATCTCCGAGCCCACGAGACACTCGCTAATCTC
>OWIW01001689.1_pt1 | contig 11187 bp, 9 predicted proteins | sample 2433821 | NCBI WGS metagenome assembly OWIW01 (sample SAMN05065751, study PRJEB22554) | human gut metagenome | biome: ENVO:2100002; feature: ENVO:00000062; material: ENVO:00002003 | host: Homo sapiens | place: USA | reverse complement strand
CACCTTGAGCGTATGGATCAGACCGCTGTCTTTGTCCACGCCAATGTGGGCCTTATATCCAAAGTGCCATTCATTGCCCTTTTTTACTTGATGCGCATCCGGGTCCCGCTGCTTGTCCTGGTTTTTTGTAGAGGATGGAGCTGCAATGATGGTAGAGTCAACGATAGTGCCCTTTTTCAGAAGCAAGCCTTTCTCCCTCAGCAGCTTTATTACCTGTGCAAACAGCTGCTCCTGTAAACCATTGTGTACGAGGATATTTCGAAAGCGACCCAGTGTATCCCCGTCAGGCACCTGATTGCTGGACTCTACGCCGCAGAATTCTGAGAATGCACGACTGTCCATTGCCTCGGCAACTGTCGCCTCATCAGACAGGTTATAAAGGTTTTGCAGCAGATATAACCGCAGCATCAGTTCCAGATCATAGGGCTTATTTCCGCGCTCCCCCTTGTAGTAGCACGGCTTAATCATGGCAATCCATCTGCCCCAGGGAACAATACGCTCTATCTGCTCAAGAAACTCTTTTTTCTTGGTCCGCACCTGCGCCAGTTCATCGCTCAGGCCCGACAGACTCATTTGTTTATTCATGTCTTTATTTTACCACGCGGCGTCATTTTCTGCACACAGTTTTCTGTGCGGTGGTGCCTTATATAATTTATGGAAATCAAGCGCGGAAAGCAATTGTAGGAAAAGAAGCGCACGTCTCTGCCTTTTATGGAGACGTGCGCTTTCTTCATCGCTTGGGTGTTATTTTAACACAGGCCGACATGATCCGCCAACTTTACCCAAAGGCAATTACATCATGCGCACACCAATGTCGAGGCGCTTCCTGGGTGAGCCGGAGCGATTTATTTTCTGGCTTGTGTCTGTGCGAGTACCCATCCCATATGAAGCCCGCAATCGGGTAAAATACTGTCATTACTGCGACTGGAGGATTTTCCATGGACAACTACCAACTGACGCAAGACCAGATTACAGCCTACGGAGTGTGTCTGCGTACGGAAGAGCACGCCCCCGGCACCATCGAGAAATATTTGCGGGACACGCGGGCTTTTGCCGTGTGGCTGGAGGGCCGCCCGGTGACAAGGGAATTAGCGGCGGAGTGGAGAGACCGTTTGCTATCCAGCGGCCACAAGCCCAGTACCGTTAACTCTATGCTGGCCGCCGTCAACGGCCTGTTCCGCTTTTTGGGCTGGGGCATCCGGGTAAAATTTCTGAAGGTTCAGCGCCGGCTGTTCCGGGACCAGTCCCGGGAGCTGGCCCGAGAGGAATACGACTTACTGGTGGATACGGCTAGGGACGGTGGCAAGGAGCGCCTTGCCCTGCTGATGGAGGCCGTCTGCGCCACCGGCGTGCGGGTGAGCGAGGTGAAGTATCTCACGGTGGAAGCTGCCCAGTGTGGCCGGGCGGAGATTGCCTTAAAGGGCAAGATACGGATGATTCTGTTGCCCAATAAGCTGTGCCGCAAACTCTTGAAATACGCCAGGAAACAGAAAATCGCCTCCGGCGAGATTTTTCTCACCAGAAGCGGGAGGAGCCTTTCACGGCGGCAGATATGGGCGGAGATGAAGCAGCTTTGTAAGGCGACGGGTGTAGCTTCGGAGAAAGTCTATCCCCACAATTTGAGGCATCTGTTTGCCCGGACATTCTACCAGGCCTGCAAGGACATCGCGCGTCTAGCCGACGTGCTGGGCCATTCCAGCATCGAGACTACCCGCATCTATCTTGTGACCACTGGAGCCGAGCAGGTCAGACAACTGGACCGCCTGGGACTTGTCTCATAGACAAAATCAACATTTTGCATACAGGTATACACTGCTTTTTTACTTCGGCAGGCCCAAAAACGGAAAAATAAGGAATCCAAGGGTTCATTGCAGCAGCAAAAGGGCGCAAAAAGACCAAGCCGCAAAATCGAGGTTTCAGCGGCTTGAGTTTTTGTGCCCAAAAGTGTCAATCCCCCTTGATAATCATAGGATTGCGTAGTACAATAACCATGTTATATGTAGCTGAAGGGGCCGGAGTGCCGATAGCTTCAAGGCAAAATGTTGATTTTGTGATGTGGAGGTGATGTTGGTATGGATGCAAACATATCCCTGTTGGATGCAATGGCGGTCCAGGCCGGGTGTGAGTTTCTGTCTGATCTGCGGTATATAGATGACCTTCAGCGGCTCCGGCTGGCCCGGGCACTGGAGAAGGTCAGTCCGCAGTCCGGGACGCTGTTCGAGTGGAACGACGCCCTGGAATATCTGACAGGTGAACCGCACCAACCGACCCCGGAGGCTGCAAAAGAACGGCTAATGTGCTCACTGGCCGCACCCCGGACCAAGGGGTGGCAAGAAGAAAAAGGAGGAATTTGTACATGAAACGGCGACTAATAGCAAGTTTGCTGGCCGTGTGCCTGGTGGCGGGCCTGCTGCCCACCGTGGCGCTGGCCGCGGAAGGTAAACCGGGGGAGGAAAACGCCCCCGGTTGCGCGGAGCTGGAGGGCTGCGTCGGGGAGGCACATGGAGAGGACTGTTCTCTGTATGTGCCTCCCGCTGCGGACGCTCCGAATCAATCTGCGACGGAGCAAGTTCAGGGGTTGATTGACGCTCTGCCCGAGGCCGGTGTCCCGGGGGTGCCGACGGAAACAGGCGACGGCCTTACTGGGAATGGTACGAAGAGCGACCCTTATATTGTCAAAACCGCAGGGCTTGCGGCACTGAGCCAGCTGCTCCAAAATGGCACTGAGGATACGGTCTATTTGGAGGCTGGGGAGGATATTACACTGTCCCAAGGCCAGTACATTGAGATTCCTGCAAACTGCACCATCGACTTGGACTTCAATGGGCACACGCTGACCAAGAGCGAGGTTGCCGATCAAGCCCCCATTGAGAACAAGGGTACTCTGACCCTCCGTGGGAACGGAGGCATCAACGGTGCCAACCGCTGCGTAAATAATTACTGTTCCTTGACCGTGGAAGGCGGCACCTATACGACGACCGAGCATTCAGGCGGGACCGCCATTCGGAGTACATCCGCAGATACCGTCACTGTGTTTAACGGTGGCGAGGTGAAGGCAGCCAATTATGCCGTATATAACTATGGAAAAATGACCGTGAACGGCGGTAAGTTCAGCTCTGATGCCTGTAATCACAGAGGAACTTGGGCTTATGCGTTTTCGTCTGAAGGGGAACTTATCTTTAATAACGGTGAGGTTACTGGTGTGCAAGGTGCCTTATCCGTTCACGGCGGACACGGCACGATTAACAATGGTACTTTTAAGACAGTCAAGTGTGAGGACCCGTCCTGTACCGGCTCTAATGGCAGTACAACCTTCTACGCACTTTACTGCGCTGGCGAAGTAGGCGAAGTTGAATGCGATGTGTACGGCGGCAATTTTTTAACTGAGGGCAACTATAGCGCCGCGCTGCTGGGCAACGACAACACGGGCGGCGATGGCGGTATCAATGCCAAGGCTGCGGTGAATGTCTACGGTGGCACCTTTACTGCTCCTGAGGGTATCCCCGGTTTGAAGGTATCCCCGGAGACAGCCGCCACCTCTATCATCCACGGCGGTAGTTATTCCAAGCTGGAAGAGACCGTGGCTCAGTATGTTGACCCCGCCTGTAAGACAACTGTGGATGGCGGCAAGACCGTCATTGCCGCCCGCGTCGAGACCGACGCCGACGCTGTGGCAAAGGCGGGAGATAAGGTCTACGCTTCCCTCCAGGCGGCGATCAACGAGGGCGGAGAAGTGACGTTGCTGAAGAGCATCAAAGAGAGCGTTACCGTACCTGCCGATAAAACTGTCATTCTGAACTTGAATAATTGCACGTTAGAGAATTTGGAGGGGCAGCACACAATTACGGTGTCCCTGAGCGGTAGCCTCACCATTGAGGGCCACGGCACTGTGGACAATATCAGCCACGCAAAAGCCGCTGTCTACAACAATGGTACAATTGTATTGAGTGGCGGTACATTTACCCGATCCAAAGAAAACGGAACAACCGCGACCGAAAACGGCGGGAACTCCTTCTACAATATCGTGAATCACGGAATCATGACGATTAAAGAGGGCGTGTCTGTGTCCCAGTCCGGCGGCTACTCCAGTATGATTGAAAACGGTTACTATAACTATAGTAACGAGCACCAGGATGGAACAAATGCATCGGAACCCAGCCTGACCATCAACGGCGGTAATTTTTCCGGCGGCCTGAACACCGTGAAAAATGATGACAACGGGAAGCTGACCATTAACGGCGGCACCTTTACCAACAGCAAGCAGGCTGTGGTCCTCAACTGGAACGAGGCCGAGATCAACGGCGGCACCCTGGACGGGAGCCAAGCAAGCCACGCGGTTATTTTGAACGGCGGCGGAAACAACACGATCAACAAGGGCAAGCTGAGCATTACCGGCGGTAGCTTTGATGGGGGCACAAAGCCGGTCCTGGCTGCGATGAATAACGATCCAAGCTATCTGAACAAGAATAATATCTCCGTTACCAACGGAACCTTCTCGGATCAATCTGTAAAGGACTTCATTCCGGAAGGCAGCCAGCTGACAACGACAGAAGATGGAAAATTCGTGCTGGCCCCTGCAAGCGGCAGCGTGGCCGCCGTCGGAAATCAGGGCTATCAGACTCTGGCGGAGGCCATCAATGCCGCGAAGGACGGCGACACCGTGAAACTGCTGCAAAGCGCAGCAGGAGGAGGCGTGGTATTCGGCAACACCCCCGCCCGGAAGCTGACCATCGACCTGGGCGAGAACACTTACACCGTGACCAATCCCACGGTGGGCTCCCCCGGAACCGAGACAAACGGCTTCCAGCTCTTGAAAGGCAATACAATAACCTTCATCAATGGCACCGTGAAGGCGGGAAGCGCTGCGAAAATTTTGTTCCAGAATTACTGTGACCTGACCTTGAAAAATGTGACTATGGATTGCAGGCAGAGCAGTCAGTGCCAGTATGTGGTCAGCAATAATCACGGTGATACCGTGATTGAGGATTCCAAGATTTACGCTGCGGAAGGACAAATGGCATTTGACGTTTTCTACTGGCCTCAAAACGGCTACGGTGATGGCGTGAGCGTCACCGTGAAGGGCAGCAGCGAGATCATCGGTACTGTGGAGTATAGCTCGGATGGCACTGATAGCGGCAAGACGGGCGTTGCTGAAAAGGCGAAGCTGAATATTGAAGGTGGAAGCTTCAAAGGTATGATCAGCACCTCTAATCTGGGGACTGATGGCAAGACCGGCATCCAAATCTCTGGCGGCACCTTTGACCATGAGATCCCGTCTGCGTATTGTGCCGAGAATTTTGCCCCTGTCAAGAATTCCGACGGAACCTATTCCGTGATGAAGCCCTCCGTTTCCCTGCCTCAGGCTGCATCTGTACGGAGAGGCAATACAACAGCGCTGACTGCCACCGTGACCCCGGCTGGCTCTGTTGTGACGCAGGTCTGGAAGTCCGAGAATGAGGCAATCGCCACTGTGGACGAAAATGGTAAGGTTACCGGCATAGCGGCGGGCGAGGCTACGATCACTGTCATCATCAAAGCTGAGGAGAAGGTATTGGGTTCTGCCACCTGTGCCATAACAGTATACACGGGTTCCTCCAGCGGCGGAGGCGGCAGCTCCAGTTCCACCTATTCCATTACCGTTTCCTCCGGCGTGAAGCACGGCTCGGTGTCCGTCAGCCCCAAGAGCGCCACCAAGGGCAGTACCGTCACCATCACGGTAAAGCCGGATTCCGGCTATGAGTTGGATGACCTTACCGTCACCGACCAAAGCGGCGACGCCGTGAAGCTGACCAAGAAAAGCGATACCCAGTACACCTTTACCATGCCCGCCTCCAAAGTGGAGATCACAGTGAGCTTTGCGGAAGAGCCCGCCTTGACCACGCTGCCCTTCCTGGACGTGCAGACGGGCGACTGGTTCTATGACGCCGTGATGTTCGTATATGGCGAGGGCATGATGAACGGCACCAGCAGCACCACGTTCAGCCCCGATGCGACCACGACCCGGGGTATGATCGTGACCATTCTCCATCGGCTCGCGGGATCGCCTGCAAGCCGGGAGAGCGCAGATTTCCTGGATGTGCCTGCCGGTCAGTATTATTCCGAGGCTGTTGCCTGGGCGTCTGAAAACGGAATTGTGAATGGTTATGACGACGGGAACTTCGGCCCGGACGACACCATTACCCGAGAGCAGATGGCGGCCATTCTGTATCGCTATGCCGGATTCCAGGGCTATGACATGAGTGCAAAGGCCGACCTGTCTGGTTTCTCCGACGCTGGGACGGTCAGCGGCTATGCACAGGAGGCTATCCGGTGGGCCAACGCCGCGGGCCTTGTCAGCGGCACCAGTACTACCACAATTTCTCCCAAGGCTGGGGCAACGCGGGCCCAAGTTGCGGCCATCCTCATGCGCTTTTGTGAAAACGTCGTAAAATAATCCCCCGATCCCGTTTCCCGCCTATCGCGGGAGGGGGGCCTCTCGGCCCCCCTTTCTCCAAGCCCTCCAATCCGTTGGAGGGCTTGGAGAAAGAATGGCAAGGAGCTCATTTGAACATGGGATGTTTGTCAGTGGGCCCTGTAAAACAGCCGGCCCTGAAAAAGGTGGGTTGCAGATGAAAGAAGAGTGTATTTTGGTGGCCGATCGTTTGGAACCCCGCTATATTGCAGAGGACGAAATATCCCGTGACGGTGGCCAATGGCCCGAGTATTGCCGCACACTGGTCGTCTGTGTGGATAGCTTTGAAAACGGCTTGGCGGAAGGGTGGCTGCACAGTTTCTGCCTGCCTGCGCCACGTCCCTTCCACAGTCTGGATCAATTATTGTTCTCGATGGAGGAAGTGCTGAATGAAAGCAAACTGGCCGAGCCGTGGAATATCACACGTACCTTGAATGGCCGGGGGGCCCGAAAGCGCAAAAAGGGGCCCCTTCCGGAGGTGTCCCGCGGCTCTGCTCCAGTTGCTGCCTGGGACTTCCATGCTCTGCGGCCAAGGCGAGGAGAACTGGCAAGTTTTTATCTGCGGGTGTATTCCAGACAGAATGCTTCCATGCAAGGCATACTGATCCGAGCGGGAGACAGGGATAGCGCCACGGCCTTCCGCAGCGCCCTGGAGCTGATCCATATATTCCGCAGGGCTTTGGGATCATAGCGGAAAAGGCGTAATCCCGATGGAACCGCACATCTGAGTTCAAAAGCGGAGCTGCGGTTGGCAGATGGAGCAGATGGAGCGGAATTGAGTCTGGATTTCGGCACACAGATATGGTAGGATTATAAATACCCATACGGAAGATATAGGAGGTACTGCAATGAGGCAGGACATGATCGTTATTTTGGATCTGGGTAGTGAGGAGAATCCGCGTCTGGCCCGCGAGATCCGCGCGCTGGGGGTCTACAGTGAGATCCATCCCCACGACATCACGCTGGAGGAGCTCAAGGCGCTTCCCAATGTAAAAGGCATCATCCTGAACGGCGGGGCCAACCGGATCGTGGACGGAGTGGAGATCGACGCGGCCAAGGAGATCTATAATTATGAGGTGCCAGTCCTTCTGGCCGACCACAAGGGGGACGCCCCCTGGCCGGACGACAGGGAGATGCGCAGAGAGGCGCTGTCCAATTTTGTCTTTGGACTCTGCGGCGCCCAGCCCAACTGGAATATGGAGAATTTTATCGCCGATCAGGTAGAGCTGATCCGCCGGCAAGTGGGGGAGCGGAAGGTGCTGTTGGCGCTGTCCGGCGGAGTGGACTCATCGGTGGTGGCGGCCCTGCTCATCAAGGCCATCGGCAAGCAGCTCACCTGCGTCCATGTGAACCACGGCCTTCTGCGCAAAGGGGAGCCGGAGCAGGTGGTGCGCGTGTTCCGGGACGAGATGGACGCCAACCTCATCTATGTGGACGCCGTGGACCGCTTTCTGGACAAGCTGGCGGGTGTGGCTGATCCGGAGACCAAGCGAAAGGTCATCGGCGCGGAGTTTATCCGGGTCTTTGAGGAAGAGGCGCGCAAGCTCTCGGGCATCGAGTTCCTGGCCCAGGGGACCATTTATCCCGATATCATCGAGTCAGGTACCAAGACGGTCAAGGCGGTCAAATCCCACCACAACGTGGGGGGCCTGCCCGAGGACCTTGGCTTTGCGCTGGTGGAACCGCTGAAGATGCTCTTCAAGGATGAAGTCCGCGCCTGCGGTAAGGCACTGGGGCTGCCTGATTCCATGGTCTACCGCCAGCCGTTCCCTGGCCCCGGACTGGGTGTCCGCTGCTTGGGCGCCATCACCCGTGACCGTCTGGAAGCCGTCCGGGAGTCCGATGCCATTCTTCGGGAGGAGTTTGCCAAGAACGGTCTGGAGGGCAAGGTGTGGCAGTACTTTACCGCCATCCCCGACATCAAGTCTGTGGGCGTCCGCGACAACAAGCGCACCGACGAGTGGTGCGTTATCCTCCGTGCCGTCAACACCGTGGACGCCATGACCGCCACGGTGGAGAACGTCCCCTTTGACCTGCTCCAGCACATCACCAAGCGCATCACGAAGGAGGTCAAGGGCGTCAACCGGGTCTTGTTTGACCTGACACCCAAGCCCACCGGCACCATTGAGTGGGAATAACTAACAAAACCCGCAAAGCCTTGAAAACACTGGGTTTTTGAAACGGAAACGGGGCATTTGATAGCAAATTGATAGCAGATACCAAAACCGGATTTACTTTGTTCACTCCCGTATAGCGGGTGGCTTGCGGGTAAATCCTCCATATCCTAAGAAAAAGGTCTTGCTGACTTTCACCAGTCGGCAAGACCTTTTTTGCTATTTGTCTTTTCTCTGTTTCTTCAATCCTTTTATCAGAGCATCGCTTAATTCCTTCGAGGGGACTTTGGCCCACCGCTGGGTGGTGTCGTACTTCGGGTAGTTGTAGCGCCAGCGGTCATAGTCCTCCTTGGTGATCTCCCCGGCCTCCAGCTTCGCCGCCTGTTCCCGCCACGCAATCAAGATTTTGTTCAGCTCACTGGCTTGACGGCCTCCCTGAAAAATATCTGCTTGCAGGCAGGCACGTCCATCCGCCTCTACCACTTTCAGGCTGTAAACATCCTCCAAGGCGAACAGCGTATGGGCCAAACCTATGTAGTTGTCTATGTCCGGGACGCTCAACGCCTGGGGCGATACATCTAATATATGCGCCAGGGCAGCGGTCAAGTCGGCCTTCGGCGTCCGGGTGCCTGTTTCGTACTGTGCCAGACGAACATCGGCGGAACGCTCTGGAAAGCCCACCGCCATACCAAGATACTTCTGTGTCATACCCCGGAGGGTGCGGAAAAAATGGATGCGCTCTCCTATTGCCATAAATGCCAACTCCTATCTGGTGGTTTCTGTCGAAAGTAGTATAACATATTCGCTTAGTAACAGTCAAGAGTATCTTAAACAAAAAAGTTAAAAATTATTCCGCAAGCCACTTGACAAAGCAAATTTGCTTAGTTATAATAGGTTAAGCATAAAGGCTTAGTCCTGGAGCCGTGAAAGGAGGTGAGCGCACAATGGCAAGCACCATGTTCATGCGGGTGGACGAGGTAGCGGAGGAATTAGGGGTTTCTGTCCCCTATGCTTATAAGCTGATTCGTTCTATGAATGCGGAGTTGAAAAAGACGGGCTGTATTACCATTTCAGGCCGCATCGACCGCAAATTCTTCCACGAAAAATTTTATGGCACAAGAGGCCAGAGCGAAAGGAGTGATTAACCTATGGCGGCGTTTAAGAACAAGGCCAACGGCACTTGGTACGTCCAGTTCCGCTATACGGACTGGAAAGGAGAGCGCCAGCAGAAGTTAAAGCGTGGCTTTGCCACCAAGAAAGAGGCCCAGGCGTGGGAACGGGAGTTTCTGATGCAGAAGCAGGCCGATGTGAACATGACCTTTGAGAGCTTCGCCCAGCTCTATGAGAAGGACATGAAGCCCAAGCTGAAGCTGAACACCTGGCTGACAAAAGAGAGTATCATCCAGAAGAAAATCCTGCCGTATTTTGGAAAGCGGAAGTTGTCGGAAATCACCGCCAAGGACGTGATGGATTGGCAGAACGCAATCCGGGGGTTGACGGACGCCAAAGGAAAGCCCTATTCCCCTACCTATCTCAAAACCGTCCACAATCAGTTGAGCGCCCTCTTTAACCATGCTGTTCGCTACTATGGCCTCCAGGTCAATCCTGCGGCCAAGGCCGGGAACATGGGTGTGGAGGAACGGCGTGAAATGCTGTTCTGGACGAAGGATGAGTATCTGAAATTTGCCGACGCCATGATGGACAAACCCCTCTCCTACTATGCCTTTGAAATGCTCTACTGGTGCGGTATCCGGGAGGGGGAACTGCTGGCCCTCACCCCGTCTGACTTCGACTTTGAGGCGGGGACAGTGTCCATCAGCAAATCCTATCAGCGGCTCAAGGGCGAGGACGTGATCACCACCCCCAAGACGAAAAAAAGCAACCGTGTCATTAAGATGCCCAAATTCCTCTGTGGAGAGATGGAGGACTACTTAAAGATGTTTTACAGCGCCGGGGCGGATGAACGGATTTTCCCTGTCAGCAAACACTATCTCCACCATGAAATGGACAGGGGTGCGAAAGCGGCGGGAGTGAAGCGGATCAGGATTCACGACCTCCGACATTCGCACATTTCCCTGCTGATTGATATGAGCTTTACCGCCCTGGCAATCGCTGACCGGGTAGGGCATGAGAGTATCGACATTACCTACCGCTACGCCCACCTGTTTCCCACAAGGCAGACAGAAATGGCGGACAAGCTGGACTTTGAAAGGATGGGGACGTAACCATGTCGCTGAAAAACCGAGACAACAAAAACCGCTGGAGGAACAAGACCGTGGCCTTCCGGGTATCCCCGGAGGAAGATGAACAGATTGAGGCCGCTGTGCGGCTCTCCGGCCTGACAAAGCAGGACTACATCACAAGACGCCTCCTGTGTCGGGAAGTAGTGGTACAGGGTAATCCCAAGGTCTACAAGGCCCTGCGTGACCAGCTTGCCGCCGTTCTGGATGAACTGCGGCGGGTCGAGGACGGGGCTGGCGTGGACGACGAGCTGCTGGACACCATTCAGCTAATCGCCGCTATCATGGGCGGCATGAAGGAGGATTGATAGATTGATGGATTCCAAGGAAACGAAAAGGACTGTCCCGGTTCCGTCTGTTGGCGCAGACGGGGAACAGCCCA
>OWIW01001686.1_pt1 | contig 11195 bp, 12 predicted proteins | sample 2433821 | NCBI WGS metagenome assembly OWIW01 (sample SAMN05065751, study PRJEB22554) | human gut metagenome | biome: ENVO:2100002; feature: ENVO:00000062; material: ENVO:00002003 | host: Homo sapiens | place: USA | reverse complement strand
ATAATATGGCTTGCAGTCTGCAGGCATATCCTTGCTCCCATTCCGAATGGGGGCCATTTGTCCAGAAGGAGGTGCAAATATGGCAAAGGTTTCTGCCAATTATGAGGTCGTGTATATCATCGACCCTGCACAGGGTGAGGAGAACACCGCCGCGCTGGTGGCCAAGTTCAAGACCCTGGCTGAGCAGAATGGTTCCGCTGTGGAAGTGGAAGAGTGGGGCAGCCGCAAGCTGGCTTATCCCATCAACTACAAGACCGAGGGTTATTACGTCCTGATGACCTTCACCAGCGAGCCTTCTTTCCCGAAGGAGCTGGACCGTGTTCTGCGGATCACGGACGGCATCATGCGTTCCCTGATCGTCTGCAAGGGCGAGTAAGGGGGCATTGATATGCTCAACAAGATCATCATCATGGGTCGTCTGACCCGGGACCCCGAGCTGCGCCGCACCGGAAGCGGCACCGCCGTCACGTCCTTCTCCCTGGCTGTGGACCGGGACTTTAAGTCCCAGAGCGGCGAAAAGGAGACCGATTTTATCGACGTGGTGGCCTGGCGCAGCACCGCGGAGTTTGTCAGCAAATACTTCACCAAGGGCCGCATGGCCGTGGTGGAGGGCCGGCTGCAGATCCGCGATTGGACGGACAAGGACGGCGGCAAGCGCAGAAGCGCCGAGATCGTCGCCGACAATGTCTACTTCGGGGATTCCAAACGGGACGGCGCCGGCGATTTCGGCGGCGCACCCGCTTCTTACAGCGCCCCCATGGGCGGCCGCAACGCCGCACCGATGGGCGGACAATCCGATTTCGCCGAGATCGGCGAAGAGGACGGCGAACTGCCGTTCTGACTTTTGATAAAGGAGGAACCATTTCATGGCTTTTGATCGTGAAGCGAGACCCGCTCGCCCCAACCGCGGCAAGCGCCGCAAGGTCTGCCAGTTCTGCGCGGACAAATGCGAGTATATCGATTACAAAGACGCCGCCAAGCTGCGCCGCTTTGTCTCTGAGCGTTCCAAGATCCTGCCCCGCCGGACCACCGGCACCTGTGCCATGCATCAGCGTCAGCTGACCAAGGCCATCAAGCAGGCTCGTCAGATCGCCCTGCTGCCCTTCGTCACCGACTGATCGAAGCGCTATCCAAAGCGGCGCGTCCCCACTGGGACGCGCCGCTTTTTTGTTTCCAGAGCCCCTTTGTGGGAATAATACCCGGTAGCCGCCTCGCTTCTTCCCGTGGTATCATCATACCATCAAACCAATCTGGAGACATGCATTATGGATATCCACAGCGCCCGTTCCCAGCTCAGAACCCGCACCGTCTACGACCTCCCTCTCCGGGTAACCTTCTATGCCCGGGTGTCCAGCGAGTCCGACGAACAGCGCAACTCCCTGGGCAACCAGATCTCCTATTATGAGGAGCTGATCCGCAAAAACCCCAACTGGACCTATGTGGAGGGCTATATTGACGAGGGGCTCTCCGCCGCCACCACCAAGAACCGGGAAAACTTTCACCGCATGGTGGAGGACGGCCAGGCCGGAGCCTTTGACCTCATCATCACCAAGGAGATCACCCGCTTCGCCCGGAACACCCTGGACTCCATCCAGTACACCCGCCGACTGCTGAACGCCGGCGTGGGGGTCTTTTTCCAAAACGACAACATCAACACCCTGGACGAGGATTCCGAGCTCCGGCTGACCATCATGTCGGGTATCGCCCAGGACGAGCTGCGCAAGCTATCCAGCCGGGTGAAGTTTGGTCATCAGCAGGCCATCAAAAACCGGGTGGTGCTGGGCAACAGCCGCATCTTCGGCTACCGCAAGGACAAGGGCCGGTTGGTCGTCGACCCGGAGGAGGCCCCCATGGTGCGGGAGCTGTTCCAGCTCTATGCCACCGGACAGTACAGCCTGAAACAGTTGGAGAACCGCTTCTGGACGCAGGGCTACCGGAACCACAACGGCAAAAAGCTGTCTCACACCACCATGTCCGGTATCCTCTCCAATCCGAAGTACAAGGGCTACTATGCGGGCAACAAGGTCAAGGTCATCGACCTGTTTACCAAAAAGCAGAAATTTCTTCCCCCGGAGGAGTGGGTGCTCTTCAAGGATGAATCGGGCACTATTGTGCCCGCCCTGGTGGAGGAGGCACTCTGGGAGCAGGCCAACCAGGTGCTGAAACGGCGTAGCGCGGATGTCCGGCACCGCCAGGGCATCTGCAACCACGCCAACCTGCTCACCGGCAAGCTCTACTGCGCCCACTGCGGCTCCGCCTACTACCGCCGGGACTCTGTCGACCGGACCGGCCGCAAAAACAGCAAGTGGGTGTGCAGCGGTAAGATCAAAAACGGCGCAGCCTCCTGCCCCTCCTTTCCCATCTACGAGGAGGAACTCAAGCCCCTTCTCTTCCAGGTATTCCGTCAGGCCGACGCCGACGCCGGGGTGCTGGTGGAGGAGTATATCGAACTGTACCGTTCTCTGGAGCAGGAGGGCGGGCTGACCCGGCGCATGGAGGCGCTGGAGCAGGCCATTGGGACGGCGGAAAAAAAGCGGCAGAAGCTGCTGACCTTCAACGCTCTGGGCGAGCTGTCCGACCAGGACTTTCTCTCCATGAACCGCCAGTGCGCCCAGGAGATCGAAGCCGCCCGGGCGGAGCTGGAGGAGCTGTCCGCCCAGCGCGGCTCCGCCTCCGACTTCAAATCCCACATCGAATCTGTACGCCGGACGCTCCAGGCCGCCCGAAAGGAGGCATCCAGCGGTCTGATCGGCAAGGAATTCGTGGACCAGTATATCCAGCGCATCGTGGCCACACCGGAGGCCGACGGTTCCATGCGCCTCCAGATCCAACTCTTTACCGGCGAGACCACCGACCGTTATCTGCGGAATCTGCGCTCCAGTGCCGCGCGGGATGTGGGCTGGGGCCAGCCGCAGCCGGTTCGTTCGGGTCACACGTTCAAGAAAATGATCGAGGCCTACGAGAACGGCATGAAGTAACCTTCCCTCTGGGAATGGAAGCATAAGGGGGCCCGGAGGGAAGTTTCCCTCCGGGCCCCCCTTTATACACTCAGAAATTGTTGGAAGCGCACCTGGCGGTGGGTATTCGCTTTAGAAAAGAAGAAGGCCCGCGGCAAATGCCGCGGGCCTTTCTTTCGTCATTTGGCAGGGGGATGCTTACTTCACGCCCATCCAGCCGGAGATGACCATACGCTGGACCTCGGAGGTGCCCTCGTAGATCTCGGTGATCTTAGCGTCGCGCATGTAGCGCTCGAAGGGGTACTCACGGGTGTAGCCGTAGCCACCGATGAGCTGCAGGCAGCGGCGGGTCACGTCGGAAGCCATCTCAGAAGCGAACAGCTTAGCCTCGGCAGCCAGATGGCTAAAGGGCTCGTGGTCCTGCTTAGCCTGCGCGGCGCGGTAGATCAGCAGCTTGGCGGCGTCGCACTTGGCCTGCATGTCGGCCAGTTGGAACTGGGTGTTCTGGAACTGGCTGATGCGCTTGCCGAACTGCACCCGCTCCTGGGTGTACTTCACAGTGGCGGCAATGGCGGCCTCGCCAATACCCAGAGCCTGCGCAGCAATGCCGATCCGGCCGCCGTCCAGGGTGGTCATGGCCACCTTGAAGCCCTTGCCCAGCTCGCCCAGCAGGTTCTCCTTGGGCAGCTTCACATCCTCGAACACCAGCTCGGAGGTGGCGGAGCCGCGGATGCCCATCTTCTTCTCATGAGCGCCGATGGTGAAGCCGGGGGTGCCCTTCTCCAGGATAAAGGCGGAGATGCCCTTGGTGCCCTGGCTCTTGTCGGTCATGGCGAAGATCACGAAGATATCCGCCTCGCTGGCGTTGGTGATGAAGATCTTGGAGCCGTTGACCAGCCAGTGGTCGCCCTTGTCCTCGGCCACCGTCTTCTGCATGGCGGCGTCGGTGCCAGCGCCGGGCTCGGTCAGGCCGAAGGCGCCCAGCTTCTCGCCGGAGGCCAGGGGCACCAGGTACTTCTGCTTCTGCTCCTCCGTGCCGTACGCCTCGATGGGCCAGCAGCACAGAGAACCGTGGGCGGAGAACATGACGGAAGTGGTGGCGCAGTACTTGGCCAGCTCTTCACAGGCGCCGATGTAGGTCACGTAGCTCAGACCGGCTCCGCCGTACTCCTCAGGCATATACAGACCCATCATGCCCATTTCCTGCAGCTTGGTCAGGGTCTCCTTCGGGAAACGCTCCTGCTCGTCGATCTCGGCGGCCAGAGGGCCGACTTCCTTCTCGCAGAAGTCATGGAGCATGGAGAGGATGTCCTGCTCCTCAGGAGAAAAATGAAAATTCATAACAATTTCCCTACCTTTCTTTTTGTGCGTCAGCTTCCCAACTTATGTATCCCATCCCGGCCGCCACGGCCGGGTAAGATACCCAATCCGATCTCAGGCCTTGAGCTTCTTGATCTCGTCGATCATGACCGGCAGAACCTCAAACAGGTTGCCCACCACGCCGTAGTCGGCGATGTCGAAGATGGGGGCGTCGGGGTCCTTGTTGATGGCCACGATGCAGTCAGAGCCGCTCATGCCAGCCACGTGCTGGATGGCGCCGGAAATGCCGCAGGCGATGTACAGCTTGGGGCCCACGGTCTTGCCGGTCTGGCCCACCTGATGGGCATGGGCAATCCAGCCCGCGTCCACCGCCGCACGGGAAGCGCCGACCACGCCGCCCAGCAGGTCCGCCAGCTCCTTGATGGGAGCGTAGCCCTCGGGGCCGCCCACGCCGCGCCCGCCGGACACGATGATCTCCGCGCCCTCCAGGTCCACGGTCTCGCCGCCCTCTTCCTTGATCAGCTCAAGGATCTGGGTGCGGATATCGGCGGCATCCACATGGATGTCTTCCTTGATAATCTCGGCCTTGGCCTCGCCAGCCTCGCCCTTCTTGAACACGCCGGGACGCACCGTGCCGATCTGGGGACGGTGATCCGGGCACAGGATGGTGGCCATCAGGTTGCCGCCGAAAGCGGGACGGGTCCACGCCACGTTGCCGCTCTCCGCGTCGATGTCCAGGCCGGTGCAGTCGGCCGTCAGGCCGGTCTTCAGGCGGCAGGACACACGGGGGCCCAGGTCGCGGCCGTTGTTGGTCGCGCCGATCAGCATGCTGGTGGGGCCGTACTTCTCCACCAGGGTGCACAGTGCGATGGCGTAAGCGTCGGTGGTGTAGGTGGCGTACTCAGGGCCATCCACCACGATCACCTTGTCCGCGCCGTGCTCCGAGGCGGCCTGTACAGCGGCGTCCACGCCGCTGCCGATGACCACCGCCACCAGCGCGCCGCCCTGCTTCACAGCCATGTCGTGGCCGGGAGTCAGCAGCTCAATGCCCACGTTCTTCGCGGTACCGTCTTCATTGGTCTCTACAAATACCCAAAGGTCCTTTGTCTTGGCTTCCATTGTTAACTCCCCCTCCCTCAGATGATTCCGGCCTCGCTCAGAAGCTGGCACAGCTTCTTCGCGGAGTCCTCGTTGGTCTCTTCCTTGATCTTCACGCCGCCGCTCTTCTTCTGCGGTACGAAGGTCTTCTTCACCTTGGTGGGGGAACCCTTCAGACCGGCGTGCTCCAGGTCAATGCTGGGCAGATCCGCAGCGGTCAGGGTGGGGATCTCAGCCTTGTTCGCGGCCATCTTGCGCTTGATGGTGGGGTAACGGGGGTCCCACGCCGGCTTCGTGAAGGTCACCACGCAGGGCATCTTCACGCCGATCACGGCCGCTCCGTCGTCCATCTCCTTCTTCACCTTCACCAGATCGCCGTCCACCTCGGCCTCCAGACCGTAGGTGACCTGCGGATAGCCCAGATGCTCGGCGATCTCCGGGCCCACCTGGGCCGTGTCGCCGTCGATGGCCTGCTTGCCGCAGAAAATCGCGTCAAACTTGCCCTCGGTCTCCTCGATCTTCTTAATGGTCTCGGAGATGATGTAGCTGGTCGCCAGCGTGTCGGACCCGCCGAACGCGCGGTCGCTCACCAGGTATGCCTTATCCGCCGCAATGGCCAGTGACTCCTTCAGCACCGCCTTCGCCTGCTCGGGGCCCATGGACAGCACCACGATCTTCGCGGAGGGGTCCTTATCCTTGATCCGGGCGGCCGCTTCCAGCGCGTACCCGTCGAACGGGTTCAGAATGCTGGGCACGCCGTCGCGGATCAGCGTGTTCTTCACCGGATCGATCTTGATTTCCGTCGTATCCGGCACCTGCTTGACGCATACAAGCATGTTCATTTCTGTGTTTCCTCCTATTACGTTTTTTCAGGACTGCGGCGAACCTCAGTCCCGTGGCCCTTCCCCGGCCATACCCCCAGTGGGCATAGCCTGGCCAAACCACTTTTCCCGTCTTACATCATATACCGGAAGCGCCCCCCTTGTCAATCGGAATTGTCACTCCCCCCACAAAAAAGGCCCCGGATTTGGAACAGCTTCCGGCAAACCGCATATCTTCCGGCCGATATTCCTCCGACCCTCCCGCGGCGGAGCCGTCCAAAATGCAGGATTTTAAAAAATACCTCTTTACACCATTAGTTTATCATGGTAAAATGCTAAAGCACCCGGGTCATACCCGGCAGGATTTTGGATATTGGAGGATACATACGTTATGAACATGAAACGCCTGATCGCGCTTGCCCTGGCGCTGGTCCTGTCTCTGGCCTTGGCCGCCTGCGGCAGCAGCGCCGCGCCCTCTCCCTCCGCCTCTGCCCCCGCGGAGAGTGCTCCGGCCGAGTCCGCCTCTGCCGAGAGCGATCTGGACTACGTCAAGGGCAAGGGAGCTCTCGTCATCGGCTACACCGTCTACGCCCCCATGAACTACACCGACGACAACGGTGAGTTCACCGGCTTCGACACCGAACTGGCCAAGGCCGTCTGCGAAAGGCTGGGCGTGGAGCCCCAGTTCCAGGAGATCGTCTGGGAAACCAAGGAGATCGAGCTGGCCGGCAAGACCATCGACTGCATCTGGAACGGCATGACCCTGGACCCTGAGCGCGAGGCCAACATGGCCTGCACCGTCCCCTATGTGAAGAACGCCCAGGTGGTGGTGATGAAGGCCGACGCCGACTATGCCGACACCTCCTCCCTCATCGGCAAGTCCGTCTGCGCCGAGGTGGGCTCCGCCGGCGAGACGCAGATCCTGGGCAATGAGGAGACCAAGCCCGACGCCAACCTGGCTCAGGCCGACTACGTGGGCAAGAGCGTCCAGACCGACTGCCTCATGGAGGTGGCCGCCGGCACCTGCGACGCCGCCGTGCTGGACATGACCCTGGCAAACGCCATGATCGGCGAGGGCACCGACTATGCCGGCCTGAAGATCGTGGATGAGCTGGCCGTGGAGAACTACGGCGTGGCCTTCCGGCAGGGGTCCGACGTACGGGACGCCGTCAATGAGATCTTTGCCGAGATGGTGGCCGACGGCTCCTTGGGCGCCCTGGCCGACAAATACGGCCTGGAGCTGGCCGATTAAGCGGATTTTCCCGTTCATGGAATCTGATCGTCTGGGACAGGGGCCAAGCCCCTGTCCCAGATGGTGTCTTTTGAGGTGTACTGTATGAGCGTCATCTTGGGCCGTCTGTTCGAGGGCTTCTGGATCAACTGCCAGCTTTTCGGCCTGACCCTGCTGTTTGCCCTGCCCCTGGGGCTGCTGATCTCCTTTGGTTCCATGAGCCGGTTCCAGCCGTTGGCCTGGCTCATCAAGACCTTCGTCTGGATCATCCGGGGAACTCCCCTGATGCTCCAGCTCATCATCATCTTTATGGGCCCCGGGCTTCTGGGCTGGGGCAACCCGTGGCCCGCCGGCAACCCGGGGCGGCTCACCGCCGCCGTGGTGGCTTTCGTCATCAACTACGCCTGCTATTTCTCTGAGATCTACCGGGGCGGTATCGAGGCCGTCCCCAAGGGTCAGACGGAGGCGGGCCAGGTGCTGGGCATGACCAAACGGCAGATCTTCTTCCAGGTCACCCTGCTCCAGGTGGTCAAGCGCATCCTTCCACCCATGGGCAACGAAATCATCACCCTGGTGAAGGACACCTCCCTGGCCCGGATCATCTCCAACAAGGAGATCATCATGATGGCCGGCGAATACTCCTCCAAGGGTCTGATCTGGCCTCTGTTTACCACGGGGCTGTTCTTCCTGGTGTTCGTGGGCGTGCTGACGCTGCTGTTCGGTTACCTCGAGCGGCGGCTGGACTATTTCCGGTAAGGGGGCGGCAGATATGGCGATCCTTGAGGTCCAACACATTGAAAAGAGCTTTGGCGCCACCCGGGTGCTTCAGGATATCTCCTTTGGTCTGGAGCGGGGCCAGGCTCTGGCCATCATCGGCTCCTCCGGCTCTGGTAAGACCACGCTGCTGCGCTGCCTCAACTTCCTGGAGACCCCCGACCGGGGCAGCATCACCGTGGACGGTCATCGCCTCTTTGACGCCGCCGACCCCGCCACCCAGCGGGAGAGCGAAATCCGCAAAAAGAGGCTCCACTTTGGGCTGGTGTTCCAGTCCTTCAATCTCTTCCCTCAGTATACCGCCCTACAGAACGTTACCCTGGCCAAGGAGCTACTGGCTCAGGAGGCCCCGGGTTACAAGGCCGGCCGCAGGCGCATCCACGCCGGGATCGAGGCCGAGGGCCGGGAGTTGCTGGAGCAGATGGGCCTCAGCGACCGGGCCGACCACTACCCCCACCAGCTCTCCGGCGGCCAGCAGCAGCGGGTAGCCATCGCCCGGGCCCTGGCTCTGCACCCGGACATCCTCTGCTTTGACGAGCCCACCTCGGCCCTGGACCCGGAGCTCACCGGCGAGGTGCTCAAGGTCATCCGGAGCCTGGCCGAGCGGAACACCACCATGGTCATCGTCACCCACGAGATGGCCTTCGCCCGGGATGTGGCCGATCGGGTCATCTTCATGGACGGCGGCGTCATCGTGGAGGAGGGCCCCGCCCGGGAGATCATCGAGCACCCCCGGCAGGAGCGCACCCGGCAGTTTCTGGCCCGGTACGCAGACAACGAAGCATAACAAAAACGCGCCCGCCGGGAGTTTTCCCGGCGGGCGCGTCTGCTTTTCCGCTCAGACCTCCATGATGACAGGCAGGATCATGGGGTTGCGCTTGGTCTTTTTGTAGAGGAAGCCGGACAGGTCGTTCTTGATCTCCCCCTTGATGGTGGCCCAGTCGGTGGTGTTGCTCCGGTGGCAGCGCTCCAGCGCCTCCACGGCCACCCGGCGCAGCTCCTCCATCAGCTCCTCGGACTCCTTGACGTAGACGAAGCCGCGGGTGATGATGTCGGGGCCGGACACCACGCTGCCGTCCTCGCCGGACATGGAGGTGACCACCACGATCATGCCGTCCTCGGCCAGGTGCTTCCGGTCCCGCAGGACCACGCTGCCCACGTCGCCCACGCCGTAGCCGTCCACGAAGACCCGGCCGGCGGGCACGGTGCCGTTGATCTTGGCGGAGTTGGGCGTGAACTCCATCACCTTGCCGATGTCGCTGATGAGGATGTGGTTGGGGTGCATCCCCATCTCCTGGGCCAGCTTGGCGTGGATCTTCAGGTGCCGCTGCTCCCCGTGGAGGGGGATAAAGAATTTGGGCTTCACCAGAGCGTGGATGATTTTCAGCTCGTCCTGGCAGGCGTGGCCGGACACATGGAGCTGACCCGTCCGCTCGTTGACCACCTCGGCCCCCTTGCGGTAGAGCTCGTTGATGACGTTGCCGATGGCGTTCTCGTTGCCCGGAATGGCGGAGGCCGAGATGATGATCCGGTCCCCGGCCTGGATGTCCACCTGGCGGTGGGTGGAGAAGGCCATGCGGGTCAGGGCGGACATGGTCTCGCCCTGGCTGCCGGTGGTGACGATGCAGATCTTGTCTTTGGGCAGGCTCTTGATGTGGTTGACGTCCACCAGAGTCCCCTCGGGCACGTTCATGTAGCCCAGCTCAGTGGAGACCTTCATGGCGTTTTCCATGCTGCGGCCGGTGACGGCCACCTTGCGCCCGTACTTGGCGGCCACCGAGACGATCTGCTGGATGCGGTCCACGTTGGAGGCGAAGGTGGTGACGATGATGCGCTGGTCGCAGCCCCGGAACAGGGCGTCGAAGGAGGCGCCCACGCACCGCTCCGACTTGGTGTAGCCGGGCCGCTCCACGTTGGTGGAGTCGCACAGCAGGGCCAGCACGCCCGCCTTGCCCAGCTCGCCCAGCCGGGCCAGATCGATCATGCCGCCCTGGATGGGGGTGGAGTCGATCTTGAAGTCGCCGGTGTGGACGCACAGGCCCACCGGCGTCTTGATGGCGAAGGCTACCGCGTCGGCAATGGAGTGGTTGACGTGGATGAACTCCACGCTGAACCGCCCGGCCTTGACCACCTCGCCCGCCTCGCAGGTGATGAGCTTGGTTTTGTCCAGCAGGCGGTGCTCCTCCAGCTTGAGCTTCACCAGCCCCGCCGTCATGCGGGTGGCGTAGATGGGGGCGTTGATGCTGCGCAGCAGATAGGGGATGGAGCCGATGTGGTCCTCGTGACCGTGGGTCAGGAAGATGCCCCGGATCTTCTCCTTGTTCTTGATCAGATAGGTGAAGTCAGGGATGACCACGTCGATGCCGTACATGTCGTCGTCGGGGAAGCCCATGCCCACGTCCACCACGATCATGTCGCCGCCATACTCATAGACGGTCATGTTCTTGCCGATCTCGTTGAGTCCGCCCAGGGATATGATTTTCAATTTTTCTGCCATAAAAGTAATGTAACACTCCTTGTCTGAATTTACCATAAACGGTATGTACGGGCACAGAGGAGCGCTTTTGAGCGCATCAAAACAAGGGCGGCGGCCACCCGCTCTTTCCGGCCCTGCCTCGCCGGAAAGCGGGATGGCGGTCCGCCATGCTCCGCTCCATGTCCAATTTTGCCTTATATATCAGTGCCTAAGCACATAAAGCCATATGAGATGACACTTTAGTATACCACAATGAGATATAAAAGTATACAAGAATTTTCCTCTCCGGCCCTTTGTGAGGGCGGAGTGGGGGCATTCCTTCCCGCCTATCCCTGTCGGTCCAGCTCGCGCACCCGGTCGGCATACTCTCTGCACAGCGCCTCGGCATCCTCCAGTGTGGCGGCCTCCACCGCTACCCGGAGCGCAGCCCGGCGGCTGAGGGGCGCCAGCCACACCACGCCTCCCCGGTCCTGGATGCTGTCTCTTATACACATCTGACGCTGCCGACGAAGCTAGAA
>OWIW01001677.1_pt1 | contig 11214 bp, 20 predicted proteins | sample 2433821 | NCBI WGS metagenome assembly OWIW01 (sample SAMN05065751, study PRJEB22554) | human gut metagenome | biome: ENVO:2100002; feature: ENVO:00000062; material: ENVO:00002003 | host: Homo sapiens | place: USA | reverse complement strand
CGAGATTAGCGAGTGTCTCGTGGGCTCGGAGATGTGTATAAGAGACAGTATCTGTATGAGTTAAGATCGTAAAAATAAAGTGAATCATAACTAAGGTCAAAACAAGGTGCTATTGTTTCATGATGAAATTTCAAGAAAACATCCTCAATAAAGATAGGTTCTACACCATTATTGACGAGCTTAAATTGGAATAAGACGAGTTCCCCAGCTTGATAAAAATGTTCAGGAATTACTTGAAGGGCTTTTAGTTTTTTATAAATACTATAAAAAGGTTTTAATAATGAAATAAGATCAGGTTTCCGAGTCAATATTACCACACTCCAAATCGTTTTTTTATCATTATAACTTTTTGGAGAGAAAAAATCAAAGAAAAAAGGAGAAAACAAAATGACACAAGAAAAAATTGAAAGAATTATGACATTGGAAAATAAAAGAAAAGAAATGAAAATGCAAATTAAATATATAAAAGAAGAAATGGAAGGAAATAAAAGTGGATTTTCAATAGCGGTAGGAAGACCAGTACGCAGAGGAATAGCATTGCCTTTAATCCCTGTTTCAATAGAAATTGTGGAAATGGCAATAGAAGAGCTTGAAAAGGAATTACAAGCAATTGAACAAGAATTGGAAGCAATGTAAAAAGTATACATTTTATTAAAAATTAGACGAAAGGAGAGTATATGAATCAACTGTTATTAACACAAGAGTTTCAAGGGATTTCTATAGATTTTTATAGAAATCAGGAGGAGTTTCTGTTTACTATGGAGCAAGTCAGTCAGTTGGCTGGATATAAACAAATACAAAATTTCAAAGACATTTTAACTAATCATCCGGAACTTCGAGAAAGACGAGCTTCCTTTCTGATGAAATCAGAAGCTTTAGAAGGTGGGATTCTGAAAAATCGGGAAAGACGGTTTTTCACAGAAGAAGGACTTTGGGAAGTCTTGATGGTATCCGGAACTCCAAAGGGAATAGAAGTTCGAAGATTTATCGCAGGTGTTTTGAAGAAACTTCGCAAGGGAGAACTTATCACGGACGGAATGAAGTCCTTGCCACAAAAAGTAGAAAATTCTTTGACAAACTTAGAATCTATGGCGGAAAAATTGTTGGAAAGTCATGATAAGGCAGTATTACCGGGCTTGGAAGAAATCGTCAGAGGTATGAAAGAGTTTGAAAGCAGATTACAAGTAATTGAAAAAGAAATGAAAGAGCAAACTTTGGCAGTCAGTGTGACACAAAAAGCAATGGAAGATATGATGGGAGAGATGGACACGATTTATGAAAAGTTGGGAAATTGATGTGATGATGCTACGCAGTGAGTTGATTTTTCGAGAATATGCGGAGCGAACACAAGACATCTATATCAAAACAGTGGAAGATTTTCTGATGATGACAGATAAAGAGAGTTGCAATATACAACGGGAGGATGTGATACGGTACTTAGATAGAAGATTAAAAGAAGACAGTAAGAATACAGTATTGGTAAAATTAAATGCTTTGGAATTTTTCTTTGAAGAAGTGCTGGGCTTGGATATTACGGAGAATATAAGACGGTTTAAGAAAATGAGAAGGGAGTATAAACAAGACTTGGTAAGCTTACAAGACATTGACATCCTGCTATCAAGTATTCCGACTCGGGATCGCATGATTCTAAAAACAATTTTGGAAACAGGAGAATACCCGAAACACATGCACAAATGGAAGGTATCGGATTTGGTTTCTAAAGAAGATGGTTGGTACTTACAAGAACATAAGTTAAGAACAGAGTTTGTGAAAGAGTTGTTAGCGTATATTGAAAAATTTGAAGTTACAGACTACTTATTTTATGGGAATAAGGGATACATAGACTACACGAATATTTATCTGATATTAAGAAAATATTCAGAAATGTATCTAGGAAGAAGAGTTACAGTGGGAGAACTAAAACACGCTGTAGCACTGGAATTGTGGAAACAAGGGAAAGTGGAGGAAATAAAAAAATACTTGGGGAATCAAAGTCTCGCAAGTATTCGGCAATGGTATAAATTTCGAGGGATTATATTAGAGCGGATTGGGTAGCTATATTCTTGGCGGAATCCCTACCCAATCCCTGAGGTGAGCTATATATCAATATAGCTTGCTTCATTATATCACAAAGGAGGCAAAATGGCACGAAAAAAAGAATTATTGTGGTTACTACACGAATTGAAAAAAAATCCAAAAGTATATGCAAGAATGATAGCGAAAATTGAGGGATTGGTGGGGTAACAATGGACAAAGGACTACAAACAGAACTACAAAGATACCAAAAAGCTTTAGAAAAAACTCGGGAAATTCGTTGTTCTATGATTGATGTAGAAATGTCTGTATCGGTAGCAAAGCAAATATTAGGGATCCACGATTGGGGAATGTTTGCAAGAGGAGAGTATAAAGATTGGGAAAAAATGGCGGATATTTTACAAAAAGAAGTCAAGAAATATCCGGGTAAATTGAAAGAGAGAGACAAAAACTTCAAAACTCTCAAGAAAGCGATGATTTTACATGGAATGTCTATCAAAGAGCTGGAAGAAATTATTGGAGTGAATTGCTATAAAATCTATCGAGTGGTTCGAGGGATTACAAGAGATCAGGGTATTAAAAATAAATTAGAAAAGGAGTTGAATGTCAAGTTTTTAGTGTAAAGGCGGTGCTATATGGAAAAATTTTATACCACACAAGAAGTGGAAAAATTGCTTGGAAAGAGTCGAACGACCGTTGCCCGCCTCGCTGTGAAACACAATTGGAAGATTGAAAAAAGGGTTGCGAATGGAACTGTGAAGACATTCTATTTAAAGCAAGAAATAGATAGTTTTCGAGGAGTTCCCGCCATCGTAGAAGAGCCAAAGAAAAACAAAACTCGAACGGTTGCTTTAAAGGATTATAAAGCAGTGGATGAATTGCCGGACTGGAATCAGAAAATCGCTTGGGCGAGATACTTTATCTGTCTACAGTTAGAAAAAGATTATGAGCAGATGGAAGGAAGTAAAGACATCATCATTCATCAATTTGTTCAGGATGCTAAAAAAAGATTTCCGGAGAAAATGGAAATTTTAAAAAGAATTAGTGTGGGAACGTTACGAAGATGGTGGGGGATTTATACTAAAAACAAGCAAAATCCTTTGGCTTTGGCGACACAACTGGGAAAGAGCAGAGGCTATCGAAAAATGAGTTATGAGATAGCAATTCGGGCGAAAAACTTGTATCTTAGCAAAAACAAGCCAACAATGATGAAGGTATATACAAGAATATTGATGGAGTTCGGAGAAGATGCTGTGACTTATCCAACTATCCGGAATTTTTTAAACCATGATATTAACAGCTTAGCAAAAGACTATGGAAGATTGAATTTCAAGGATTTCAATGATAAACACAAGCCGTTTGTTGTAAGAGATCACAGTAAGCTAAAACCAAACGATTTATGGGTATCGGACGGGCATGATTTTGAATTTATGTGCTACCATCCTTATCGAAAAAATGCTGACGGTTCCCGGTACATAGGAACTCCAAAGTGGATTTTATGGATGGATGTTCGAAGTCGATATATCGTTGGTTGGACAATAAGCTGGGGAGAAACGACGGAAAGTATTGCCCTAGCTTTAAAAAACGGAATTGAAAAATATGGGCGACCTTTGGCAACCTACACAGACAACGGGAAAGCGTATAAGAGTAAAGTGTTGAAGGGTTGCAAAGACAAAGAGGAATTAACTGGAATTTATGCGGCTTTGGGAATTGAAAAAGACAAACAAAGACACGCAATAGCGTATAATGCACAAGCAAAAAACATAGAAAGAATGTTTGTGGATTTTAAGCGAGATTTTGCAGTAGAATTCCCAACTTACAAAGGGGGACATATTTTAGAAAGACCGGATACCTTGAAGCCAATTCTAAAAAAGGAAAAACAATTCGCGACGGGGGAAGTTTTGGAACTTTCAGAAGTAGAAGCATATCTGGAGTATTGGGTAGCATACAGAAATGATAAATATTACCGGTTCCGTCGAGGACATCGAGGAGATGGCATGGACGGAAAAACGCCAAAGCAGTGGATGGACAGTTTGTCAGAAAGCGAAAGAATACGAATTTCAGAAGAAAAACTACGAATGTTATTTATGTATGAAGACATTCGGAAAGTGACACAAAATGGGGTTGTCTTTTTACAAAATACGTATATTCATGAAGAACTGTTTCTACATTTGGGAGAAAAGGTAAAGATAAAATACGATCCTCATAATTTGAAAGAAGTCTTTGTGTATATGCTAAGCGGAGAGTTTTTATGCAAAGCGGATAGATTGGAAAAATACGGTTGGGATGGCGTGGAACAATACAAAGAGCACAGAAAAAGACTTCAAAAGTTTCAAGCAAGTATCAAAAAAACATTGGAAATCAAGCAGGAAATCGTGGACAACGACATTATCACATATGCGGAAGAAGCTCAGGAAAGAACGGCGATTATAGAAAATATCAAAAGTGAAAAGAAAAAAGAAGCTGTGAAGGTAATCACGGTGGGCGGAATAGAATTTGAAGTGGAGGATGATGAATGAATCGAGAAAATACGATAGCAAAACTGGAGAGGTTTGCAGAGCAAAAAGGGCTATCTTATCGAAAGATAGCTCAGATGATAGGGATAGGACAAAGTACCTTGTCTGAAATCAGAAAAGGAAGCTACAAAGGGAATGAAGAAGAGATTTTACTAAAGTTGGAAGACTTAATGGAACGACATAAGCAAGGTATTAAAAGAGTAGATTTTTCAGTGGAAACAGACACGAAAAAAAGAATTTTCTTTACGATAGACACGATTAAAAAATATGTAGCAAGCAATGCGGCAAATGAAATCATTTCTTCTGCAAAGATTGCATATATTGTAGGGCGTTCGGGGATTGGAAAAACTCACGCTTTAATGGAGTATCAGAAGACTTACGGCTCTAAGATTATTTTCATCACAGCAGAAAATGGGGATAAGCATACAACGGTTATGCGGAAGATTGCTCGAAGTATGAGAATGGACACTAAGGGAACGACAGATGAATTGAAAGAAAATATCAAAGAACGATTACGATTTACGGAAACTATCATCATTATTGATGAAGGGGAACATTTAAGCCCAAAAGTCATTGATGTCATCCGAGCAATTGCGGATCAGACTGGGATTGGGCTAGTCATTGCAGGAACAGATCAACTGAAACATCAAATCACAAAAAATCATAGAGAATACGAGTATCTATACTCAAGGGGAGTTACTTGGATGTTATTAAAGGAACTCACTATCAAAGATGTGGATAAAATATTCAGAAAATTCATACAAGACGATATGGATTTTTATGAAGAAGAGGACATTGTGAAAATGACTTCTTTTATCACAAAAGAAGTGAAAGGGTCAGCAAGAATATTGGAAAATTTACTAACAATGGCAAGCATGATGGCAAATGAGGGAGAAAATTTTGAAAAAACAGGCGGATTGATTACTTTGGATTATTTAAAAGCGGCATCTAAGGTAGTCAACACGATTTAAGGAGGTTGCTATGAATATAAGTAATATCAGTGAAGCAGTTCGCTTGGGGACTGCTTATCAATACAAACTACAAGCATTGTTGTACTTAGAAGAGGCAGTGAAAGAAGTGGGAGATAAAGATTATAAAAAGCATTTAGAAATGGAAGTAAGACGGTTACAGGATGAACTTGAAGATTTAGAAATGCAGATAAGAGGATTATAAGGGGGGAACATATGACAAAATTGGAAAGTACAAAAAAAGCCATCTGTGGGCAGTTAGGAATTAAAAATAGAGAAATGGTGGAAGAAAAATTGAACTCGTTGGCGATTGATATGTTAAAGCGGAAAAACTTCTTAAAGAAAATGAATATGACGGGCAAAAAAAATATAGAGGAACTTTCTGAAAAATATACAGAGATTACGGGAAGAATTATACAAAAAATAAAAGAAATCAACGGGATTTTATAATCTAAGGATATGTTACGGAGAGATATGCTACAGAGAAGGAGGGAGTATGTTTAAATTAAAAATAGTAACAGACAAAAGAACAAAATATGAGTTGGCAAAAGAAATTTCTCTTGAAGATAGAAGGTTAGGATGGGGATGTACACTGAATATTTTGGGAAGAGAGGCTGTGATAGAAACAGCATACGAAAAAAAAGGCAAAGATTGGAAATTGGTTAGTGACAATGAACTTACAGAAAAGCTTATTTTCTTACAAGTGGATGATGAAATCGTGATAGGAGGGACAAAGTATGGAAATTAACTTACAAGATTTAACGCAAGAACAACAAGAGCAGTTGAAAAAACAAATTATAGCAGAAGAAAAAGAAAAAAGAGAGAAAATACGGAAAGAACGGGAAGAGTATAAACGATTGGTGGAAGAGGCAGTCACAAGAAATTTTGAAAGACTGCAAAAAGCATCCAAAGAACTTGCGAAAGTGAAGGCAGAGGTGTTTGCAGATTTAAGCACTCTTGTCAAGATAAAAGGAGAGTTGTATGGCGTTCCGGTGGATAAGCAATTTAGCCACGCATTCACAAACAAGGATGGATATAGCGTTGTCATTGGATCTAGAATCATGGACTCTTTTGACGATACTGTCCATGTCGGTATTGAAAAAATAAAAGGATATTTAAAAACGATTGTGACAGGAGAAAAAGCAATCATTGAAGACATCTTAGACACTTTACTGAAGAAAGATAAAAATGGAAATATGAAAGCAAATAGAGTATTGGAGTTACGGAAATTGGCAGAAAAAATCAATAACGAAGCTTTCCTAGACGGGGTAAAAATCATTGAAGATGCTTATAAGCCTTTGAAAAGTAAACTTTTCATTGACTGCTATTACAAGGATCCAGAAACTGGAGAGAAAAAGTATGTTCCGCTTACTATGACAGGTGTATAAGATGGCAGAACTAAATAGAAATCACATCTCTTTGATACATGTTGCAAAGCAAAAATTGGGATTGAAAGAAGAAGAGTATCGAGCTCTTCTTCATCAATTCAATGTAAAAAGCTCAAAAGACTTAACTTATGCACAGTTTGAAAGACTTCTAGAGCAATTTGAAAAGCTTGGCTTTGAATCCCCATATCTGAGCTATAAACAAAAAATAAGAATCAAAGGCTTAGCTAAAAAGATGTATGGAAAAGAATATTCAGAAGCATTATCAAAAGAAATTGAAAAGCAGGCAGGCTATGATATACCTTTGACTCGGCTTAACAAAGAAGAAGCCAGTAAGGTTATCATAGCTTTAGAAAAAATCGAAGAATGGAAGAAGAAAAAGGGGAATTTATGAAAAAGAAAACTTTAATCTATGTAGCTCATCCGTACGGGGGAGATGAAGAGAATAAAAAAGTAGTTGAACGCTTCGTGGATCCTTTGAAAAAATTTAAGGATATTACATTTATTAGCCCAATCCATAGTTTTTGGGGTTATGAAAAAACAGATTATTTGAAAGGAATTGATGATTGTTTATCTTTGCTTAGTCAGTGTGACATCTTAGCAATTCCACGCTTTCGAGAAATCGAAACTTCAAAAGGCTGCTTGATGGAGCTAGGCTTTGCGAAAGGTGCAGGAATTACGACAGTCTACTGGGATGAATTAAAAGAATATTTGGAAGCTTACGAATGGGAGGAAGAAGAATGAAAGAGATAAATATAACAAGACATGCGTTGATGAGATATGCGGCTAGAGTATACAAAGCGGCAGGAATAACAGATAGAACATTTGATAGCTGGAGAAAACGACATGAAGAAGAAGCAAATGAATTAGAAAAATGCTTAAAGTTAGAATTTCAACAAGCCGATTATGTCACAACCGCTCAATTTGAAGGACATAAGAAAGCAGAATTTTACATAAGAAAAGATATTATGATGACCTATGTGGCATCTGCTGAGAGCTTAGTTACTTGCTACTACATAGATTTCGGATTAGATGATACAGGCAATCGAGAGATGCTCGAAGTGCTTTTTAAAAATTTACGAAGGGCTATCGAAGAGGAAGAAAACTTTGAAAGAAAAAATGAAGAAAGAGTAATAACTTTTGAGAATGCTTTAGCAAAAGTAAAATCAGACATCTCAGAATACGAGGCTATTCTAGCAAAACTAAAAGAGAAGAAAGAAATCTTTGAAAAAGAGCTAAAACTTGTTGAACTAGAAAAAATAGCACTTTCTGAAACAATCAATAATGCGAGAGAAAAGATAGTGCGTAGTAAGAAGGCGATGTGATATGAAGTGTAGTTACTGTGGAAGAGAAATAACAGAAAATGAGAGATTTTATGAAATTGATGATGAGTTTTATTGCAATGCTTGTGTTGAAGAAAGAATAACTACATACTATGTCGTAGCTGGATCTATATATGAAGAAGATGACGTTGGTTGTTATAGAAATAGAGATGGATTTATTCAGGATATAGAAAAACAAATTGAATTTCATAAACGAGCAATGCTTGTTTACTCTGCTAAAAAAGACGACTTTTCAAAAAGTATTGTAGAAAGGGCAAAGAAAAAAATTCAAAAATTAGAAGAGCAAAAAAGGAGAGCAATTGGAGAGGAGGAAGAATGAAACAAGTAGTCACATTTAGAAGTTTTACTGAGTTTTTTGAAAAAGAAAAATCAGGATTGAAATGTAATACAGTTAGACTGTTTACATTAAGCGACGATAGAGAATATATTTTACAAGATATTATGAATGAAGAAACAAAGAAAGAAGATGTTATTTTAAGAATTATGAATTTTGATACTGGAGAAACTTTTGAAAGAGAAATATCAGATGTAAGCAAGTTTGAAGTAAACAATACAGAGATATATATCATCTCTTGGAGGCATAAGAACGAAAATGGAAACGAAAGAAACTCTTGAACTCATAAGGCTAGCAAAACAGGGGGATATAAAAGCTAGAAATGAATTGATAGAGAAAAACATCAACTTAGTGCATAAAATCAATTGCATGTACGGAAACAAAGAAGATGGCTTTCAAGAAGGGATTATAGCTTTCTGTCACGCAATTGATAAGTTTGATGAAACAAAGAAAGTAAAACTCTCTAGTTATGCTTTTCATTGGATTCATCAAAGGATAAAGAGGCACACAGAGAAAGAAAAATACAGACTTCCCACTCATGTGATTGAAAAGATGAGCAAAGAGGAGAGAAAAAGACGGATAGATTATGAATATAGAGATTCTGTAAAGGAAGATGACAAAATATCAGATGAAGAAGATTCTATTTGTTTAAAAATGACATTAGAGCAATATGTCGAGTTAGCTTGTAGTGAAAGAGAGGCTTTCGTTTTACAGAAAATCTACTTTGAAGGCTATCAACAGCACGAGCTGGCAAAAGAGATGGGAGTATGTAGGCAAAGAGTCAATACAATCGTAAAAAGAAGTCTAAACAAAATACGGAGAGTATTTTATGAAAGTTATTATCACAGAGAAAGAAAGAGATAAACTTCTAGAGTTGCTTGGAAATCAAGACTCTGTATTGAGAAACAAATTGTTAAAAGCAAAGCGGGAAAGAAAAAGCAGTACTTACAAAAAATGCACAAATACGGAAAGAAAAATAAGACAGAAATTAGAGGAGTTGATTTGTGCAAACTATAAAATGAGTAATGAAGAACTCATTGAAAAATTAAATATTTCAAGAGCTCTATTTTACAAAAAATACAATGAACAGGCAAGGGAGTTAAGAGGAAATTGCCAAAGTCAGGCTCTATTTTGAGTCTGACTTTTTTTAATAGTCTATTTTTTAATAAAACTTAGACTTGAAAAAAGGACGTTGTGGAGGTAGAGTGAATGAAAGAAAAACAGATTGAAAAGAACGAAAAATATCTCATCGAAGAGATTAAAAAGCACGATGGTTGGTGCGAAGTTAAGGTGAAACATGGATACATCATAGAGGCAAATAAGAGAGTTGCAATCAAAATCATAGAAAAATTGAATAAATAAGATACTTTGTAGCATTGAGCTCGGTATTTTCTAACTTAGAAAAGTTAGGAATACTGGGCTCTTTTTTTTATTGTACAGGAGGAATTATGAAAATAAAGAAACCGTTTAAATATATGGGAAGTAAGGGACGTTTTTACAATGAAATTAAAGCAGTTTTTGAAAACAGTAGAAAAGAAAAGTATGTAGATTTGTTTGCTGGGGGAATGGAAGTGGCGGTAAACTTGAAAGAGGATTTTCCGGATGTGCAAGTCATGGTGAACATAAAAGATGAGCATGTAGAAAGTTTTTTGAAGCATAGAAAAACACTATTAAAACAGTATTTGAAAATCATTGATTTTATCTATAAGGAGATAAAAAAAGAAGATGCTAGACATGTTTATGATAAGAAAAAGGAATGGGAAGAATTAAAAATCAGATATAGAGAATTTTGGAATGAAAATCCTTTGAGCTTTTCTACAGAAGAAAGACTATATATAGAGTTACTTTGTAGTATGAACAAAGGAAGGTCGTTATCTAGTAGCTTTTATTCAAAGAATAAAATACAAACATTAAAGCAATACTTACAAAAAATAGAAAATATTCACATAAAAACAGAAAAATTTGACAAAAATTGGCAATTTAATAACAGTTTTATTTTGTTGGATCCCCCTTATGTAACTAGCACAGGGACAAAGGAAAGAGGAAGAAAAGGATATAAATATAAAGCAATGACTTGGACAGAACAGGACGATATAGCATTGATAGAGTTTATGCAAAAGAACAAAGAAAAAGGAAATGTTTTTATGGTATTTGGAAGTGTTGGAAATCCGCTTTCAAAGCTTATTCAAAAGGCTTTCCCAGAAGCTGTATTCATTATCAAAAAATACAAAAAAACTATGTTTGGGCGTTCTTCAGAAAGAGAAGAATGGTATTGTATAATTAAGTAAAGACAAAGAGAATAAAATGTGGTATTATAAGAATAAAAAGAGGAAGGAGGGACTATATGGCTAAGTATATTAGCGTTTCTCAAGCAGCGAACAGATTAAAAGTTAGCACGGAAACGATTTATAACTATTGCAAGAATGGCGTTCTAGGTGGACAATATATCAAAACAGGGAAAAAAGGAACTTGGAAAATAGACCTGGAAAGCTTAGAACTATTAGAAGCCAACAGTTCCTTCAAGAGCACTTTACAATTGAAAAATACAACACAGTATAACTTATTTTTAGAGGGCTTTTAGTCCTCTTTTTCTGTCTCTTATACACATCTGACGCTGCCGACGAAGCTAGAAGT
>OWIW01001662.1_pt1 | contig 11292 bp, 15 predicted proteins | sample 2433821 | NCBI WGS metagenome assembly OWIW01 (sample SAMN05065751, study PRJEB22554) | human gut metagenome | biome: ENVO:2100002; feature: ENVO:00000062; material: ENVO:00002003 | host: Homo sapiens | place: USA | reverse complement strand
CGAGATTAGCGAGTGTCTCGTGGGCTCGGAGATGTGTATAAGAGACAGTTTTTAGAACGAGTTAGATTCATCATCATCTTTAGAGATGAGGAACCAACCTTTTTCTATCTTCTTTTTCTTGAAGAAGTTGTTGACTTCTTCAATTTTGTTTTTCAATTCTTCCAAAGTGGATGGAATGTACTCACTCTCATCCACTTTGTATTCTACTCTGTTCTTCCATGCGAACATGTTTAAATCTTCGCATGGGAACATATCCCCGCCTTTTACTTGGTATAGATTGTATTCTGTGTTGTCGAAAACTATTTTACTCATTTTTTCCTCCTTAATCCTGTTTTTTATCAAAACTTGGAGTTCTTCCAATTCCTCTAAGTTCGCGAACTCCTTAACGAACTTTTTGGCTTGGGATTTGGCAACTGTTTTTTTTCTTGCCTCTTTCCCTTTTTCCGTCGCAAGATATCGCTTCGTTGCAGCGTCTTGCTGTTTTTGCGTGGCATATCCACGCCGTTTTTTCTCTCCCACTTTTCCTCCTCCTTTTACTCTAAAAGTTCGTATTCTTTTAGAGTTTCTTCACTTAATTTTTCGCTATAAATTAGCTCGCCCCAAGCGGCTCGATTTATAGCTTTTACATATTCTTTCTTTTCATAGTTCTGAAAAGAAATTAAATTTTCTTTCGGATAAGTCAAAGGTGCTATCGGTCTTAGATAGCTGTAATATTTATACATTACAGCCACCCCCCTAACTTAAGCACTTCTTTAATAGAAAGTGCTTTTTTTCTTAGAATTAACATTTCGACAGTCCAAGTGATTTTGTAAATCAGATCGCTTATTTTTTCTTTTAACATTGATACCACTTCCTTTTTTTTCTTTTATTTTTGAAAGAATTGTGATATAATACTTATAGTGATGTAAGTATCGTTACCACTCTACCCCAGAGGGGTGGGGTGCAACTATGAATTTGATTTTTTAATCTCAATCGTTAGTGTCCAGCTCCCGATTTTGATTATAAATCTTATCTTCATTTGTGCCACCCCCTTTCTGGTGTAGCTTGTGCAAGGTCTTTCGTCCTTCACACTTTGAGCATATCATATGTGTAACACTATGTCAATAACTTTTTTTAAATATTTTTGTAAAACTTTAAAAAGTTCAATAATATCAATGAAAAAAGTTAGAAAAAAATTTTTTGAAAATTAAATATTAGATATATTTTACAGTCTATAAAGTAGACGGGATATATAAGATTACATGTAAAGCAACATGTATTTTTGTATATCTCGTCTTTTTTTGTTCAATCAAGCGAAAAAAAGGAGGTGTCTGTATGTGAGCGTAAGGGAAGAAGTATACAAGCTATTAGCATTAAAGAAAAACACGAGAGAAATAGCTGAAACATTAAACATCTCTATAAGATGTGCACAGAAACACAAGCGAACGTATGATGACACATTAGCGAACAGCGAACAAAAAACGAACGATAGAGGCGAACAAAAAAGAAGAAAAGAGATTGCAAAGGCTCATATCGTGACAGGTTCGAGCATTAAAGAAGCAGCTACACAAACAAACACAAGCTTTGATAGCTTAAAGACAATTAGCAGTAAAGAGCGTTTACAAGAAAAGCAAGCTGACTTTCTAAGACGCTTGAGAGATGAGCATAAAGAGATGATTTTGCAGAATAAGCGTGACAGATTAAAGATAAACACAAGAATGAAAACAGACTTAGCAGTAGCAGAAAGCAGCAAGCTAACACAAGAAATGCTACTGATGAATGAAAAGACTGAACAAACAATATTAGAGAGCGAGCGACTAGACAGACTAGAACGCTTTGAGTTCGAGAAAGAAGTGCATAAGAGCAAACTAAAACTTGAAATGCTAGAAAAAATCGAACAAATGAGCGATAAAGAGCTTGAAGAATTGCAAAAATTTCTTGAAGAAAAAGAAAGGTTTGTAAATGTAGAGTGAACAAAGTGCTGAAAATATACGATGAAATACTTTTATTTGTAAAGCGAGAGTAAACATGGGCTTATTAAACTTAGTAAAACAAGAAATAAAAAAAAGAAAGCAAGCACAAGCGACATACTATAAATTTAATGCTAGACCCTACCAAAAACGGCTGATACAGTCATTTGATGAGGGAGTAAAGTTCTTCTTAATTTGCTGGGCAAGACGGCTTGGAAAAGACCTTTTAACGTTAAGTTTAGCGTGTAGAGAGTGCATAAACAAGCCAAATACCGTAGTTTATTACATATTCCCGACGATGAAGCAAGGAAAAATGATGATTTTGGACGGCTACACGAATGAGAGAAAAAGACTGATTGATGAAGTGATAGATACAAAGTGTCTGAAATTGCCCTTGAAGTCTGATAAATTCTACCATTCAGACAATACATTGCAGTTCAAAAATGGGTCAAAAATATATTTTGTCGGGTCGCAAGACGCTAATACAAAAGTTGGGGGAAACCTCGATTTATTGATAGTTTCGGAAATGGCATTGATACAAAATGACGACATTGTGACATATCTAATTCCATCTGTCATCAACGTAAAAGGGCGTATAATCCTTGTTTCTACGCCACGTTTTGGCTCAAAATTTAATGAAATGCTAGAAAAAACAGGCGATGAGTGGGAAAAGTCTATCATAGCAGCAAACAGCGAAGAAGCAGTAGATGAAGACGGAAATGCGGTATATACGGAAGAAAAGTTATCGGAAGCAAGAACGCTTATGAGCGATAGTAAGTTTAGACAAGAATACTTGTGCGATACAGACGTAGCGAACGAGGAAGCTATTTATGCTTACAGCTTATCGCGAGCGGAATGGGTAGACAGTTTAGACATAAGCGGCAAGAAGTTGTATGTAAGCGAAGATTTGGGAATTAACGATAGTACAGCGTTATGCTTTGTCGTGAATAACACTGTGATACATCACTATGCCAATGTAGATAAGCCGACAATTCACTATATACAGTATATTAAAGAGTTTTGTGTAAGAAATAAAATAACAGATATTGAGATTATTTTGCCTCATGACGCGAAAAATAGACATGACGCTATCGACTATCTAACAAGCAGAAAAATAGCATATAGTCAACATTTTCAAAATGTCGTAGTGTTAAGCGCTTATGAAGTACATAAGACGATTGAGATTACAAAACATAGCATAGAGCGGCATAAAATAAAGTTTTTAGACTGTGAAAATGTGCGTGATATGGTGCAGTTGATGAAAAAATACGAATGGAAAAAAGACGGTAAAACGGGCGAAAACTTAAGAAAACCGGTGCATGGGCGAGGTTTAGCAGCTTCAAACACATGTGACAGCGTCGAATATTACTGCATGTATGCTTTCTTAGATGAGTATGACGAAGCTATGAATGGCTTCATTTACTCAGGGGATTGGGGGACTTATATATGAGAGAGCTAACAAAGCGAGAAATCGAGGAAAAAGAGGAATATATAAAGACTTTGCGAGGTAAAGAAGAATATAAGTTTTATTTTAGCGATGAAAGCTTGAATATGCCAGTGAGAGCGTGGATGGACGGCGGCTATTACATAGATTTGACAGAATATGCGGGTACGTTTTTTTTAGGTGCTATAAAGCTGCAAGAAGAGGCGAACAGCTTTGGAGTGGTGGCACTTATAAGACAGCTTGTAGAAGAATACGGAGAACTTTGTTTGTGGTGCTACAAAGAAAATAAGCAATCTATGAGGTTTCACGATACGTTTGAAAGGAGCAAGAAATGGAATGTAAAGCGTTTTGTGGACAAAAAAATAAGTTTAATCATGATAGAGAGGTGGGAAAATGAGAAATTGGGGAAATTTAAAAAAAGAATTTGAGTTGGAAAAAACCTTCTACAAAGGCGGATTTATAGGGAAAACGTTAGGACAATTAACAGGTGGATTGATAGGAGAAGACCCGAACAAAAGAGCGAGGAGAGAAGCGGAGAGAGCAAGGGAAGAAGAGAGAAGAAGAGTACAGGAAGCAGAGCAAAAAATGGAAATGGAGAAAACTTACAATAATAAGTTGAGTCAAGATACAAAAACAATCGAGGGGTCAAAAAATCAAGGCTTGATGAATACAAAGCCGCAAACAACCGCAGACTTCTCAAAATCATTAAAGGTCGGAAAAATGGACGATGAAGATAAATTGAAGAAATTGCTGAAAGCCGGGAGATTTTCATGATTACACGAGAAAAATTGATTTACTATTTTGAGGAAGCGAAGAAATATAAAGATGATATTAAGTCAGATTACAACGAAGTTTTTGAACTGACTGATATTTCGTTCACAATCAAAGACGGTACAAATAAGCAAAAAACGAATTCAAGAAAAGTAGATAGTTCTATTCTTGAAGGGCAAAGTTTTTTGACAAACTATATCATGTCTAGCGTGTTTTCAAAAACAGAAAGCTGGGCAAAACTAAAATCAAACATTGACGTTCTGAAAATTTTAGCAGATACGGACACAGAGCAAGCAGAAATGATGGCGGAAGAAATCGACAGAATATTAGAAAAGAATTCAGAGACAGTTTATCACACGAATGATACTACGAACTATTATTCAGAGACTACAAAAGCTTTGATGGATTGCATAAAGGCCGGTACCGGAGTTCGGAAAGTTGTTGAATTAGCTTCTAACGCAAGACCGTTTACATATGCTTATCAGAATTTAGATAATATCTATTTTCTTGAAGATATGCAAGGAAAGCCAAATATCGTATTTAAGCGATATGTAGAGAAGAATTTGACGGATTTGATAGATATGTTCGGGCATTTAGGCATGAAAAAACCGCAAGCATTGCAAAATGAAGAAGAATTATCTGAAAAAATTTCTGTAATAGAAACAATAGTAGGGGAATTTGACGAAGAAAAAAGTATCACAACATATCATCATTTCTTACATACAGAGGGTTTTGAAGAGGAATTGCTATACGAAACACTTGGCTACAATCCGTATACAATCTTTAGATGGGAAGTGGACAGCTCTAATCCGTGGGGAATTGGGATAGGAAGAAAAAATAAATTCTTATTTCAAGAACTTTACGAGAACGTCGCAAGGCGACAACGGCACAGAGACAAAATTGTCGACCCACCATTAAATTTTTACGGAGATGTTAGGTTAATGCATAAAGCGAGCTTGGATCCGGGAGCGAAAAACTGGGGTGGTCGTTGGAATGATGATAACAAAATGGGAGTGCAGCCTATAAATCTTGGGACGAACCTAATTCCGATAGACCAAGACATAGCGGATTGTAGAGATAGAATCCGCAGAGCATTTATGGCTCAACCTCTTGGAGATGTCGGAGACACAACTAATCGTAGTGCTACAGAAATGCAGTTGCGACACGAAATGTTCCGGAAAGAATTTTCCGCTACTTATGAGTTATTAAATACCGAATTACTAGAACCAACCTTTATGAATGCATACTACATCTTAGAAAAAAAAGGATTGTTAAGCGATACCGGAAATAAAGATTATGTAACACATAGCCAAATACATTACGTTAACGAATTGACACAAAACGCCGGAAGAGATAAGGCGGTAAAGTTGTTGGATGCTTACAGTATTGCTACACAGCTATTACCGGAAGAACATCGAGGAATGATTTTAAAACCCGGAAAAGTCGTGGAATATATACGGGACAAAATGAGAATCCCGATGGATTTAATCAATAACGAAGAAGAAATGGAAGCGATGATTGAACAACAAAGAAGAATGCAAGAAATCCAATTACTTGCACAAGCACAAGAGGACGTTGGAAAAAGAGCAGAAACGGGGATTGCTCCACGAATTAAAGAGGGAGTTGAGAGCTTAGATGAATACTAGACTACCGGAATACAATGATTTTTTAGAACTTTTTGCAGGAAATAACCAGTTGATAGAACTTATAAAGTGGTGTTTCTTAGACGAAGAGGAACAAAGAGAGGAATTTTATCGGCAACATGGGCATTATCCTGAAAAGAGGGATTTGCTTTGGAAGTTAAAAAGAGATTTGGTACAAGTAAAAAATGAGATAGGAGGTTAAAAGATGGAAGATAATATCATTATGACGCAAGAACAAGAAAATACACAACCAGAACAACCGGAAATCAACAGCGAGGAAAATACAGAGGTGCAAAGCGAACAACCGATAACTCCAAAAATATTCAATCCTGATGAGGTCAATTTCGAGGATGACTATCAATTTTCCGGGTATGATTTATCAAAATTCAAAGAAGACATTTCTTTAGACGAGAATTCCACACAAGTTTTAGAAAATTTTTCTAAAAAATTTGGGGAACTGGGGTTGTCACAAGAACAAGCTGAGGGAGTGATAGAAATGTTAGTTTCGCAAGAAGCTGCAATACAAACTCCAGAGGCTATTGTACAGAACTTGAATAAGAATTTGACTTATGAAGAGAAAAGGGCTTACAAAGCGAACTGTAACATCTTAAAACAGGCGTTACAAGGGACAGAACACGAAGAACTTTATAACGCATTAGTTTCTGATAGTGTAGCTGTAAAAATTCTTAGCAAAGTCATCAATCACATGAAAGGGGGTATGAATGTAAATAGAGCTAGAACAGAGAAAGAAACAAGAACAAAAGAGTATATGACAGGTTCGCAAGCAGTAGATGTTTTCAATAAATTTTTGCTTGAAAATATCGGGAAAGGGGCAGATTTAAAATCAAAAGCAAAAGAAATGCTCGGAATGTTAGCTACAGAGGAAGATAGAAAATATTTTAATAGTATTATCAATTTAGAAAACTTATAGGAGGTAACAAATGGCTACAACTTCAACAGTACAACAACAATTCACATCTGCTATTTTAATGGCGATGGACAAAATGAAAGAAAACGGGTTAAAGAGATTAGGGGAAAGAGCTACTGTAAAAGGAGCAGATTCTCACACTTTCAACCGTAAAAAGAAAGCTTCTTACAAAAAAACAGTAAAATCTATGTTTGGAGATAATGGAGCAAAAGGAGACGGAGGAGATTTTGCACACTTCAAATGTTCTCCGGAAAGAATTATCTCGCAAGAAAAACTTTCCAAAGACGAAATGAACAAAACAAAAATCGACATCAAAACATCTTATGTGCAAGCTATGACGACAGCGGTTGCGGTTGGAGAAGATGAGATTATCATCGATAAAATCAAAAACGGTTCATTGACTTTAACAGGTGGGAAATCTACTAAAACGATTGATGATATTGAGAATGTGAAAGAGTTAATCAAAGCAACCAGAAGAGCTCATGTCTGGGCTAAGCAAGTTCCGGACGCTCACAAAGGAGTCGGAATTGTTATTCATCCAGATGACTATATCGTGTTATCGACTTCCGATATTTTCATCAACGGGGATTATCAAGCCGCTTTTAGAGGAGGAACAGGAGATGTTCCGGTCACTTTCTATGGAGCTGAAATTTTCATTTCCGACTTAGTGGAAAAAGGAACGACATACGTTATTCCGGCATATACTTTCGGGTATGCCGAATGGGAAAACTCTTTAGAAACAGTAGCGGAATATCACGCGACAGACGCTATGATGTGGCATTTGCAAGTCACTAAGACTGGCGGAGCTGTGTTGATTGAACCGGATAAAATTGCAAAAATCACTACAAAAGCAGCGTAATGCCTTTGAGGGTAGGGGGATAATACCCTACCCTTTTTTATAAGGAGGGATCATGAATTTTAAGTCAGGAAAATTATATACAACCATTCGAGAGTTTGACAAAAAGAATGGGAAATACGAGATAAATGGAATAGAAGATAATGAGGCGGTGTTTTTATATAAAGAACCAGAAAAAACTTTTACCCCCATTCCTAAAGGAAATTACAGAATAACGACAGAGGATAACAATCGTTATTTAAATATAGATAACGAAATAGAGCGAAAAGCGGAGAGGTATCAAGTTATCGTTACAAACAATCTAAAATCTTCTAAATATGAAGCGGATTTTCCGGAGTTAGGAGTTTTGCAAGAAAAAATAAACTTAATTGTAGAAGATTTAGAAAATATCGTTTCTTATCTAAAAAAAACAGGGGTAAAAACCGACGAACTAAGTATGCAACAAACATTACCAAAGTTAGAGCCGAACACCCTGTGGGTATCGAATGAAAACGGAGAGATAGATTATATACCGTACAGTGACTTAAACAGAAAGTTTGACAATATGTTAGAGCTTTTAAAAAAGACAACAGAAGAAACTTTGGAAAACAAAAAACAACAAGTGTTGTCAGATGTAGAAAAAGAAAAAATACAACAAATAAAAGCGTTTACTCAAACGATAGAAACAAAAATTAGAGAAGTCGAAAGTTATCTTGAGAGCCATATGGATGAAAAAGAACAGACGTATAGTGAAATTTTTGAAATAAAGTTACAAGAAGTCACAGGCTTAAAATCAAAAATAGAAAAGGAAATACAAGAATTAGAAAAGAAGACTATGTCTGCATTAAAAGAAGAAAAAGAACAAGCGGTTTCACAAATAGAACGAAAAAAAGAAACTGCAATAAAAGAGGTATCGTCTGTAGTGGCGACTTACTTTGAAGAACATAGCGACGAATTAAAAGGTCCGCAAGGCGAAAAAGGACCTAAAGGCGCTAAGGGAGATAGAGGTTTGACAGGTCCTCAAGGAGAGCGAGGTGCAGGAATAACATCAGTGATGACGTTAGATGATAATCGCGTTTTAGTCAGATATGGAGATGAACAAAGTGAGATATTAACAATTCCAACAGTTTCAGGAAAAGATGGAAAAGACGGGAAAAGTTTAGAATTTGAATGGAATGGCACAAGACTTGGGATTCGTGAACAAGGCAAATATTTTTATAATTATGTGAATTTAAGAGGTCCGAAAGGGAGTAACGGAATAGAAGGGGTAGGGCTCAGAGATGTCACCTTGACTCAAACAGGGAACGAAGTTGCTTTGAGTTTTTCTTTGACGAATTCAACTATTAAAGAACGTAGTTTTTCTTTAGCGGAACTAAAGTTGCCTAATTATTTTACAAAAGAAGAAGCCGAAAAACAATTTGCTCCAACAAAACATAGCCATGACGAACTTTTATCTTATTCAGAAGCTGAAAGAGTATTTGTAAGCAATTCGTTTGCTTTGAAAAATTTCATAACGATAAGAAACGTCGAAAGTTATTGTGCAGGTAAAAACCATAATCATGATGAACTGTATTATGCCAAAAGTAAAATTGATGGGAAGCTTGCTGAAAAATCCAATGTCGTAAAAAAAGTCTGGTCAGGCATGTATACAAAAAAAGGAGGAATAGTATGCTCTCTTCCAAGTGGCTGGAAAGTCGTGTTTATTCAGATAAGTTGGCATTCAGATCATCGGGGATCAACAACTACAGAAACTTTATTTAAAGATACTTACCAATTAAAAGGTTTTGGAGTAGGCGACGAAGGTTCATCTGAATACACAATAGAAATTGATTATTATGACAGAGTTAAATTCACAGGACGTGGTCAAGGCGATGACGCAGCTATTGAAGCAGTGCACGTCATATAAATAGTGGAGGAACGATGAAGAAAATAAAAATTTTAATTGATGAAAATAAAAGATTATTAGCATACTGTGATTTTGGGGAATTGGAGAACTCTATGGAGATTACTGTAGACGACGATTTTCAATTTAATAAAAGTTTAGATGATTATGTTTATCAGGACAAAAAAATAGTTTATTCTCCAAACTTAGACAGGATAAAAAAACAAGTCAATGAAAAGTGGAAAATGGAGAGACAAGAAAAAATTGACGCAGATTTAGAATACAAAGGCTCTATTTTTCAAATGCGAGAAGTTATTGATGTGAAGAATTTCGAACAGCGAGGGCTTCAGATTGCGTTAGGGCAAAAACAACTAACAGACAAAGAGGAATGGCGTTTGAAAGACAACACATTCAAAGAATTCACTTACAAAGAATTGCTAGAAATTGTTAATTTATGGGGAGAACGCAAAAAGAAAATATGGTTAGACTTGAAAAGAATGTGGAAAGAATTAGAAAAAGCAAACTCTATAGAAGAAATAGAAAAAATCACTTGGAGTGAGGGTATATAAATGTATCTAAGACATTTTCAAGAGGGCTTAAATCGCCTCTCACGAGGTCGTTTTTTTTGGAAGGAGGTAAGCAATGTACAATTTTTCAGAAAGAAGCATAAAAAACTTAAAAGGAGTTCATCCGAAATTGGTAGTTCTCATGAAAGAGGCTATAAAAGATAGCCCTTATGATTTTATAATTACGGAAGGCTTACGAACGGTTGAACGGCAAAAAGAACTGGTTAGAACAGGAAAATCGCAAACAATGAACAGTTATCATTTGCGAGGACATGCGGTTGATATTGCCTTAATCGTGAACGGTACTATAAATTGGGAGTTTGCTCTTTATCGAGAAGTCGCTAATCATATCAAGAAAAAGGCAAAGGAATTAGGTATCAAAATCACGTGGGGCGGAGATTGGAAGAGATTAAAAGACGGGCCACATTTTCAAATTGAAGGAGTGTGATAGAATGGCAGCTTTAACAACAATAGGGGCAGTGCTAGGAAGTACAGTTGGTAAAAAAGTGATAGATAAAATGCTAGATGTTGTTGAGAAAAAAATTCCGATGACAAAAGATCAGAAAGAAGAATTGCAAGCGGAGTTGGCAAAAACAAATTTAGAAATTGCAAAAACAGAAATCCAAGCAATCGAAGCAAAAGGAAGATTTATAAAAATAGTAACTGGAGCTATGCCGCTTATTGCTTGGATTTTGCCACTTATGGTCTTATCTTTAGCTATAGCGTTCAACTATCAATTTTGGTCGGATGTATATTATACAAAGCACGGAATGGAAGCTCCGATTTACAATCTGGATTCGAGGTGGTTTGAAATGGGAAATACCTTTATCCAATACTTATTCTATGGAAAAATAGCCGGGAAACTAAGTCCATTCCACGACTCGGATGGAACTACAGGTAGTAAGTTTTTAGACAAACTTTATAGATAAGGAGGACAAATGACAGACGGATTACTTTTTACAATACTAGGAACAATGTGCGGAGTCATAGGACTTCTTTATAACGTTATCAGGAATCTTAGAAATGACTTTTATAATGAGCTGGACAAAATGAAAAAATTGTCGGATGACAGGGATAATGACATTAAAGAACTCATAAAAGAAATGAAAGCGGATTTAAAAGAAGATATGCGGGAAATTAAGAATGATATTCGAAGAGCAGAAAGCTTTAAATGTGCAGGACAGAATCAAGGGTAGGTCGTAAGGCTTACCCGGTTTTTTTTATTTTTTGTAAAAAAATTCCGTACATGAACCTGTCTCTTATACACATCTGAC